>Ga0315282_10002264_pt1 | contig 35670 bp, 34 predicted proteins | sample YL17G07_20_MG_FD_203693 | JGI IMG/M metagenome (GOLD analysis project Ga0315282, IMG submission 203693) | Sediment microbial communities from Yellowstone Lake, YNP, Wyoming, USA - YL17G07_20 | ecosystem: Environmental > Aquatic > Freshwater > Lake > Sediment | place: USA: Wyoming | collected...
CTGAGGCTCACCCGGTCTCGCCGGGCGGTGCTGGAGGTCCTGGCCGCCAGTTCGGAGCACCTGAAGGTGGCGGAGGTGCACCGGCGCGCTCGCATGATTGATCCCCAGGTCGGCCTGGCGAGCGTCTACCGCACCATGGACCTCCTGGAGCGGCTCCGCCTGGTGAAGCACGTCCACATGGAGCATCGGCACCGCCACTACGCTCGGATCACAGGGCACCATGGCCACTACCTGGTCTGCAATGGCTGCGGACTCGTCATCGAGTTTTCCGATTGCCAGTTGGAGCGCCTGACCCGGACCCTCGTCCGGCGGACGAAATTCCAGATCGAGGGTCACTGTGTGGAATTCTTCGGCCAGTGCCGGAAGTGTCGGATGCGCTCCAGCAATCGTCCTCCGCGGGGTAAGAGAAAGCCATGAGGACTTCTCTCGGGAGATCCACGGTCCCCCCGCTCCTCGTCTTGATACTGCTCCTCACCGCCTGCGAATCACGGGCACCGCAGAGTCCCCCTGCGGGCTCCCAGAAGCTAACCGTGGTAACGACCCTCACGGTCCTGGCCGACCTGATCCAGCAGGTCGGAGGCGACAAGGTCCAGGTGAAGGCGCTGGTGCCTCCCGGAGGAGAAGTCCACACTTACCAGCCGACGCCCGATGACATCAAGAGCGTCGCCCAGGCCAAGATTGTTTTCTACAATGGAGCCCACCTGGAAGAATGGCTCGAGGAGACCATCCGCAGCGCCGGCAAACCGAACCTGCCGATCGTGGTCTTGTCGGATGGTCTATTCCTCATCAAAGAGTCGGGCGACGAACCGAACCCGCACCTGTGGCTGGATGTAAGGAACACCATGGCGTATGTCGAGAAGATCCGCGACGGTCTGAGCAACGTGGATAGCGCGCATTCCGCGCATTACGCGGATCGCGCCAAGAGCTACCTCACCCAATTGGACGAGCTGGACCAATGGATCCAGACGGAGGCGAGCAAGATCCCCAAGGCGCGACGGAAACTCGTCACCTTCCATGACGCCTTCCCCTACTTTGCCAAACGCTATGGGTTTTCTCTCCACGGGGTGCTCGTCGCCAGCCCCGGCAAGGAGCCTTCGGCGCGCGACCTCGCCGCCCTGGCGCGCCGGATCAAGCGGGAGCAGATCCCGGCCGTCTTCGCCGAGGCGCAGTTCAACCCCAAGGCGATGGAGGTCCTGGCCAGCGACACGGGGGTCCGGGTGATCACGAATCTGTACAATGACACCCTCTCGACCGGCCCCGAGGCCAACACCTACATCGCCATGATGAAGCACGATGTGACGCAGATCGTGAAGGCGCTCAAATGAAATGCGGAATGCGTCCCTCGACCCGACTCGGGACCCTGAGCTTGTCGAAGGGGATTGCAGAATGCGGAATGCGGATTTGGGAAGAGCGACGACGATGGATGAGAAGCCATGGCGGTACTGCCTGGAGGTGCGGGACCTGACCGCGGGCTATGACGGCAAGCCGGCGATTGAGGGGGTCACCTTCGCTGTCCCGCCGGGACAGATGGTCGGCGTGATCGGTCCCAACGGCGCCGGGAAGAGCACGCTGTTCAAGGCCATCCTGGGCCTGATCCCCCGGCAGCGGGGCGAGATCCTGCTCCACGAGGCCCCGGCCCTCTCCCAGCGGCCCCTCATGGGATACCTGCCCCAGCTCGAGGAGATCAACCGGGACTTTCCGGTCTCGGTGGAGGACGTGGTGATGATGGGTCGCTACCCGCGGGTTGGTTGGTGTCGCCAGCCTCGGCCTGCGGATGATTCCGTCGTGCGCCAGGCGCTTGCGCGCGTGGACCTTGTCCCTCACGCCGGGACGCAGATCGGCCGACTCTCGGGCGGACAGCAGCAGCGCGCGCTCCTGGCTCGGGTTCTCGCCCAGGATCCCCATCTCCTCCTCCTGGATGAGCCCGTGAGCGGCGTGGACGCCACCACCCAGCACGCGATCTTCGCCCTGCTGGAAGAACTCCGGGAGAACGGCAAGACCGTCATAGTGACGACCCACGATTTGAACTGTGTCGTCGAGCGCTTCGACCAGGTTCTGTGCATCAACAAGCGAGTGATTGCCTACGGTCCGCCCAAAGAGGTCTTCCGCGAGGACACCCTGAGCAGGACGTACGGGAACCATTTGATGATCGTGCAGGTGGGGGACCGGCGCGTGGTGGTGGCGGACGAGCACGGACACTGACTCGTGAAACGTAAAACGTGAACCGGTCCCAGATCACGTTTCACGCTTCACGTTTCACGCTTCACGTTTCACACGGATTTCGCATGATTGAATTCCTGGCAGCCCCGTTCGAATTCGGCTTCATGCAGCGGGCGTTCGTGGGAGGCGTCCTGGTGGGGGCCATCTGCGCCCTGGTGGGGACGTACGTGGTGCTGCGGGGGCTGGCCTTCGTTGGCGATGCCCTGGCCCACGCCGCGTTTCCAGGCGTCGTAATCGCCTACCTGCTCAAAGGGAACATCTACCTCGGTGCCACCATCTTCGCCCTGGCCACCGCGCTGGCGATCGGCCTGGTCTCCCGGCGCGGCCGAGTGAGCTACGACACGGCCATCGGCATCCTGTTTGCCGGCGCCTTCGCCCTGGGCGTCCTCCTCATGAGCACGATCCACGGCTACACCGTGGACCTGTTCAGTTTTCTGTTCGGCAACGTCTTGGGGATTTCACAGCGGGACCTGCTGTTGGTGGGGATTCTCGGGGCGATCGTGGTGCTGATGATCATCCTCTTCTACAAGGAACTCCTCCTCCTCTCCTTCGACCCCACCGTGGCGGAGGCCATGGGATACCCGGTGCAGGCGCTCAACTATCTCCTCCTGGGCCTCATCGCCCTGACCATCGTCATTTCGATCCAGGCGGTGGGCATCATCCTGGTGGTTGCTTTGCTGGTCACCCCCAGCGCGACCGCCTACCTCCTCACCGAGCGCTTCCTCCGGATGATGATCCTGGGCGTCGTCCTGGCCGCCCTCGCCGCCGTGATCGGCCTCTATCTCTCCTATTATTTCAACGTGGCCTCGGGCGCCGCCATCGTCCTGGTGAGCACCTGCCTCTTCTTCCTGGTGCTCGCCAGCCGGCGACTCTGGACAGCCAAGACCCGTCGGGCCTAAACCCGCCCGCGCAGCGGCCCTTGCTCCCTAATCCCGCTCCTTACCTTTCCCCTTTCTCTTGCGCCCGGCCGGAGCAGTTCCGGTCCGAGCCGGGGTCCGTGCAGGCGTCGCCTGCGCCCGCGCCTCGAGCCGGAGATCCCACGCCTCACGCGCGACCTCCTCTGATGGTGGGCGCGCCCAGCGCCCCGTCAATGGATGCGAGGGGAGTTCTGTCCGCCATCGGTCATTGGCCATTGGGAATTGGTCATTGCGCCGGCGCGCGTCCCTCACAGGTTCATGAGGCCGACCCCCGCCACCGTGACCACGGCCCCCAGGACGGTCTGCCGGGACGGGCGCTGGCCCAAGACCCACACCTCGAACGGCAGGGTGAAGAGCGGTGATGTGGACGCCAGGACGTTCCCGATGGCCACCCCCCCGAACTTGATCCCCGTGACGAAGAGGAGCGAGCCGAAGGCGGTGATGAGGCAGATCAGGCCCAGGCGTTTTCGCTCGGCCGGCCTACTCGCGGCAATGGCGTCAACCGTGCCCCGGGTCCATGGCGTCAACCAGAGGAAAAGACCGCCCATGGGCATGCGGACGGCCGCCGCAGCCACGATCGGAACGGCTTCCAGCGCGGGCTTCATGATCACCGCCGACGCGGCCCAGGCCGCGGCCGCCGCGAAGACGAGCCGCATGCCCCGGCGCGTCGCGTGGCGCTCGCTTCCCCCGTCGCCCTTGCCCGCGATGATCAGGACGAGCCCTCCCATCACCAGGAGGATTCCGCTCGCCCGGGGGAGCGTCACCGGCTCCCCCAACAGGCCCATGCCCACCAGCGTCGTGAGGAGGGGGTTCGCCATGCTGAGAATCAGGGCCCGGGTGACCCCCAGATGATCCATGCTGGCAAAGAACAGGGAGTCGCCGATTCCCATGGCGAGGATGATGGAGGCCCAGAGCGTCAGGACGACCCATAGCGGCATCCGGACCACCTCGCCCCCATGCCCCGTAGCGAGCGCCAGGATGACCAGGATGCTCCCCCCCACGGTGGAACGCATTGCGGTGATGCCGGCCGGCGTGAAAGTTCCGGATAGGGAGCGGACGAGCAAACTGGTGGCGGCCCAGGTCATCCCGGTCCCCAGCCCGCTCGCGATTCCCCACGTCAGGTCAGTCATCCTCCGGCCTCTCTTCTCCACCCTACTCCGCCTTCTCCTCCTCGGCCTGCCCGCCCCGGGCGCCCGGCCGCGCGATGTTGTGCTTCTCGATCCGGTACAGCAGGGTGTGGCGCGTGATGCCAAGGTAGCGCGCGGCCCGGGACTGATTCCAGTCGTGCTTCTGCAGCGACCGCAGGATCAGCTCTTTCTCCACCTCCTCGAGCGACAGGCCGGCCTCGGGCAGGCTCACCGGGAGGGGGACCGCCTCCTTGGCCTTCGGCGCGCGAATGGTCTCCGGCAGGTCGGCCAGCGAGATGACATCCCCCCGGTGGAAGATCATGGCCCGCTCCAGCGCGTTCTCCAGCTCGCGCACGTTGCCGGGCCAGTCGTAGCTCTCCAGCGCCCGGAAGGCCTCGGGGGCGATGATCAGGCGCGGGGAGGCGCCCAGCCGCTTCAGGAAGTGCTGGGCCAGCGGCCGGATGTCCTCGCGCCGCTCGCGCAGCGGCGGGATCTGGAGGGGGACCACGTTCAGGCGGTAGTACAGATCCTCGCGGAACTCGCCTGCCTGGATCGCCTTGCTCAGGTCCTTGTTGGTAGCGGCCAGCACCCGGACGTCCACGCGGATCAGCTTGTTGTCCCCGACCCGCTCCAGCATTCGTTCTTCCAGGACCCGGAGGATCTTCACCTGCAAATCCGGTCGCATTTCACCGATCTCGTCCAGGAAGACCGTGCCCCCTTCCGCCGCCTCGAACTTCCCGACCCGGTCGCGGATGGCCCCGGTGAAGGCCCCCTTCACGTGGCCGAACAGCTCGCTCTCCAGCAGGGTCTCCGGGATGGCGGCGCAGTTGACCGCCACGAAAGGTCCGCGGGCCCGCGGAGAACGGCCGTGGATGGCCCGGGCGATGAGTTCTTTCCCCGTCCCGCTCTCTCCGAGGATGAGGACCGTGGTCTCGGTGGGTGCCACCCGGATCAGCAGCTCGAGGACCTGTGCCATGGGCGGGCTCTCGGCGATGATGGCATCCAGGCCGCTCCGCTCCTTCAGCTCCTCGCGCAATGTCACGTTCTCCCACTCCAGCTCCTTGAGCTGCAGGGCCTTCTTGATGGTGAGCTTCAGCTCATCCCGGTTGAAGGGCTTGCTGATGTAATGGAAGGCGCCGGCCTTCATGGCCTCCACCGCCATCTCGATGGTCCCGAAGGCGGTGAGGATGATCACCTGGATGTTGGGATCCACCTTGCGGACGCCCTCCAGGACTTGGAGGCCGTCCATCCCGGGCATCCGGACATCGGTGACCACCAGGTCCGCCCTCTCCTTCTTCAGGAGGTCGAGCCCCTGCTCCCCGCTGCTGGCCGTGAGGACGGCGTACCCCTCCTGTGCCAGGTTGTACTCCAGGACGCGCCGGAGGCTCTCGTCGTCGTCGATGACCAGAATCTTCACGCGCCTCATACCCGTATGGCTCCCTCCAGCGGCAGCGTCACCACAAAGGTAGTTCCCTTGCCCCGCTGGCTCGTGACTCGGATCGTGCCGTGGTGGTTCTCGATGATCCGGTGGGTGATGGCCAAGCCTAGCCCGGTGCCGTCCCTCTTGGTTGTGAAGAATGGATCGAAGATGCGGCCCAGGTCCTCCTCCTGAACGCCCAGCCCGGTGTCATCGAAGACCACCTCCACCCATTCCGGGCGGCCCCCGGTCGCGCCCGCGGGCGAAAGCCGGGTCGAGATCGCCAGGTCCCCACCGGCCGGCATGGCCTCCACCGCGTTGAGCATGATGTTGAGGAAGGCCTGCTTCAACAGGGTCTCGTCCGCCATCACCCGGGACGGGCCGTGGTGGAAGCTGGTGAAGATCTGCACCCGGTGCGCCCGCGCCTGGCCCGAGGTCAGGCCCTCCAGGGCGGTGAGAACGGTCCGGACGTCCAGCGGCGCAAGGTGCGGCATCACGGGACGCGCGAAGCTCAAGAAGTTGGTCAGGACGTCGTTCAGCCGCTCGACCTCTTTCAGGAGGATGGCGTAGAACTCCGCCTTGGGGTGCCCCGTCGGGTAATCCTCCTGGAGGATCTCCACCGCTCCCTTGATGGCCCCCAGGGGATTGCGGATCTCGTGGGCCAGGCCGGCCGAAAGCTGGCCCAGCGCCGAGAGCCGGTCGGCCCGGCGGAGCTGCGTCTCTTTCTCCAGCAGGAGGCGCGTCTGCTCCCGGAGGTCGTGGTGGGACTGGGCCAGCGTCTCCGCCTGGATCTCCAGGCCGCGACGGTAGTGCTCCTGCCGGTCCACGACCAGCCCGATCAGCAACCCCACCGCCAGGAAGATGGGGATCTCCAGCACGTAGCCGATGATCATGGGCCCGTGATCCACGATCAGGACGTGGGGGAGGTAGACCAGGGTGATGAGCGCGGCCGCCCCCAGCCCTCCCCTGACGCCGAACCACAGCCCCCCCACCACGATAGGGAAGTAGTACAGGCGGACCAGGATATCGTGCTGGGCCTGGCGGGTCAGCGGGGTCAAGTCGTGGCTGACGGTGATCAGCCCGATCACGGCTACGAGGAGCGCCGGCCGGATCCATCTCGCCCAGCGCTTTGCCGAAGAACTCATCGCACCGCCTCGGCGCAGCCCGGAAGATTCCATGTCGGCGGCGTGAGCTTTCGGGGGGCGGCTGGCACCTTCGGGAAGCGCGCGGTCATCCGTCACACTCCGGCGTCTGACCCCGGCCTACCGCTCTGCGGCCGCACCGGACGATGATGCCCCGACCGCTTCCGCACCCCCGACAACCGGCGGGAGGACCAGATCGCGGACCACCTGCCCCGATTTCCCGAGCGACGGCATGGGTTTCCCGTTCAGCCTCAACTCCACACCGCCGGCGTTTCCCACCGTGACGACGAAGCGCGTGTCGGAAGCAAAGTGCGCGATCTGTCCCTTCTGGAGGAGGACCCGGCGCTCCTGCCCGTCATCGCCGCGGACAGCCATCCATGTGGTCTCCGTAGCTCGGGCGGTAAGGGAGAGGCGCCGGGGCATCCGCTCCGTCTTGGCGGACGGGCTCGGCGGCGGCGCCTTCTGCGCCAGCTCCGGAGACCCCGTGCCTGTCTGGCGCGGAGCGGGAACCTCTCCCGGCCGGGCCGCCGTCCCCGACTGGACGCTTCCGGTGCGCGCGGCGGGGATCTGCTCCGCCGGCGCCGGACCCGCCTCCTCGACCGGCGCCCGTTCCTCGCTGGGGCGCTCGGCCACTTGCGGAGGGGCGGGACGGTCCGCCGCCCGTTTGGAGGCCAGTGACAGCGCAATGAACACCAGGGGCGTGACGATCAGAATCGCGGCGGCGGTCCAGAGGACGTGCTTCCACGGAATCGGCGGCGGCGGCGGCGATGCCACAGACACTAGGCTCGCGCTGGGCGGACGACGGATGGCGCTGCGGAACTCCGTCTCCAGCGCTTTTGGATCCAGCTTGAGCAACAGGGTATACTCGTGCAGGAGGCCGATCAGATAGGCCGGGTCCGGCAGTATGCGGTAGTCGTCCGCCTCCAGTGCCTGCAGCAAGCGGAGCGGGACCTTGCTCTGGTACGCCGCCTGCTCGGGGGTGAGACCCCGCTCCTCCCGCTGCTTCCGCAGCATCTGCCCGATGCTGGCCTTGTCAGGCATCCCGGTGCATTCCTTCCATCCAATCCCCGATCACCGCTCGTCGTGCCGGGGCGATGCCGACTGGGGCTCGCCACCCCTTACGATGAGTACCGAGCGCGGCGCGGTTCGGACAACCTGTTCTGCTGCGCTGCCCAGCCGAGGTTCTTCGACCGACCCCTCGCCATCGCTCGCCAGGACGACAAGATCGTACTTGCCCTCCCGAATTTCGGCTAAGATTTCCGTCGCCGGATCTCCCTGCCGCACCTTACGCTGGGCCTCGAGCCCCAACTGCTTCAATCGTTCCCGCGCCTGGACGGCCACCTCCAGCCCGTGGCCCTCATCGCCGAAGAGGCGCTCGATCTCGAGCAGCTCCTCCTCGTGAAGGCGCTCGTAGTGCCGCAAGCGTTCGTCCACCTCGGGGATGACGTGCAGGACAACACCCTGGATCTTCGCGTTCTTCAGCCAAGCGACCCCCCGCGCCAACGCGCGGTCGGCCCCCTCCGACCCGTCCACGCAGAACAGAACCCGCATCACTCCTCCGACCTCCTGACTCGCAACCCGCTGGGTGCGATCACATGAACTTCAGCCATAGTTTCAGCGCCAGGCCCAGGTTGCAGATGAGCAATGCCGCCATCGTCTGGGGGATGGCCAGCCACATCCACCGGGGCCAGCCGATCCGGTGTCCTTTCTTCTCCAGGGAGGCATAGGCCACCACGTTGGCCGAGGCCCCGATGGGTGTCCCGTTGCCCCCGATGTCCGTCCCCAGCGAGACCGCCCACACCATGATGGAGAGCGCCGGCACCCCGACCTGCCCCGCGATCCCCTTGATCACGTAGACCATGCTGAGGGCGAAGGGGACATTGTCTACGATGGCCGACGACACGGCCGAGAACCACATCAGCGTCGAGACCAGGGCCAGATCTTGATGCCGGAAGACGTTGGCAATGAGGTCCGCCAGGGCCTTGATGGCCCCCGTCTTCTCCAAGCCCCCCACCACGACGAACAGGCCGATGAAGAACAGCAGCACGTCATAGTCGATCTTCCGGAGTATCGCCTCCGTCTTGCTCCCCCCCAGGATGAGGATGAAGAAGGCCGGAACCAGCGGCGCGAGGGGAGCCGTCATCGGGATGTGCAGGGTATGCTCCATCCAGGCGTGCGTCACCAGGAAAAAAATGGCCACCAGGAAAGCGCCCAGGCCCAGCTTGAAAAGCCGGGCATCCTTGATGGCCTTGGCCGGGTCCATGGCCGTCAGTGCCTGCCGGTCCACGGTGCCCCCCTGGAGCAGCCGCTTCCGGCACTGGAAATACGCCACGCCGACGGCCCCGAGAGCCGCCAGCACTGCCGTCGGTCCATTGTGGATCACGAAGTCGTTGAAGGAAAATCCCAGCATGAGTCCGAGAATCACATTGGGTGGGTCACCCACCAGGGTGGAGGCGCCGCCGACGTTAGCCAGGCAGACCTCTGTCACCACGACCGGGATGGCGTCAAACTTGAGCAGGCGGGCCAGCTCGTAGGTCAGGGTGGCGAAGAACAGCATCACCGTGATGCTGTCCATGAACGCGGAGAGAAAGCCGGTCACCAGGGGAAAGACCACGAAGATCCGCAAGGGATTGTAGTCCAGCTTCTTGGCCACGACCAGAGCCATGTAGGTGAAGAAGCCCGCCTCGGACAGGACCGCGATGATGGTGAACATCCCGAAGAGCAGGCCCACCGTCTCCCAGTGCACGTACGTGGTGACCGCTTCCTTGAGGCTGAGGATCCCCACCAGTAAGAGGACGATCGCCCCGGACATGGACACGATGGTCCGGTTGATTTTTTCCATGCCGATGGCCACGTACGTGACCAGGAAGATCGAGACGGCCACGACGGTCGAAACGCCCATGAGTGCTTTCTCCTCCTTTCCAAGAAAAACACCGCGATTCGCCCCGGCGGGAGCAGATCTCCTGCGCCATCGCCGCCCCCCCCGCACGGAAATGCAGCGTCACCCTAACACACGCGCCCGGGAGTGACAAGAGGCCCGAGGATCGGGCGGCCTGGAGACGGCTTCAGGGAAGATGCGCAGTCTCCGGTGCGGGCGGCAGCTCCGCCGGGCCCGCCTCGACGTGGAGGCCCCGCACCCCCTGGCGCGCACGGCTGAGATGGGCCTTGAGATCCTCCCGCCTGTTCTATAGCTGCGCGACCATCCGGAACAGGCTTCCGTCGCCCTCGTCTCCCCTGACTCTCCGGGGCTGACAGCGTTTTTGCCGGCGCCGCTTCGATGCGCTCCTGGGCCAGCAGAGGGCCGGAGATCCGGAGTGTCGTCCCGGGGAGCCTCATCGCCCTGTCTGTTTCCTCCGCGAACACATCTCTTCGAACCTATCTCTTCTAGACCGAATGCGACCGGCGAAACGCCCACCGCAGGCCGATGGGTGCAAGGAGTGTTGTCACCAGGACCATCAGAACGATCGCAGCGAAGGCCCCCTGAGAGAGCACCGGCCGATCCTGCAACATCAAGCTCGATCCTATTCCGGCGAAGATCAGACCGACCTCCCCTCGGGGGATCATGCCGATCGCCACGGCCAAGCGGTTGATTCCTCGTTCCATCACCCCCAGGGCGCACGCCAGCTTCCCCGCGATGCCACAAAGCACCAGGGCGGCTCCCAGGCCCAAGATCGTTGGGCTGGCCAGACTCCCCAGGTCCACCTTGATCCCCATCAGGACGAAAAACAGGGGAACAAACAGACTGGAGAGCGGGTGCAGAAGGCCTGACAAAGTCTCCTCCTCGGCACTCGTCCGGATTCCCTCGCCGTACGGGTCCAGCATCAGGCCGGCGGCAAAGGCGCCGATGATGCCCGCCAACCCGATTAGCTCCGCCACGAACGCCAGGGTGAAGCATAGGGCGAGCCCGAAGACAAGGAGCATCCCAGGCTGCCCGGTCCAGGCCGCGAGGCGGACGATGGGTCTCGACAGCAGGCGCCCGAGCCCAATTGTGATTCCCAGAAACAGGAAGGCCCGGCCGATGATGCCTGCCACGGCCAGCGGCGGCATGCCTGATCCACGCATAGTCTCTGTTGCGACTGCGCCGCTGACAACCCCCAGGACCACCAATCCCAAGATGTCGTCCATCACCGCGGCGCCGAGGATGATCTGTCCCTCGCGGCTTTGGGTCACCCCGAGGTCCTTCAGGACTCGGGCGGTGATTCCCACGCTGGTTGCCGACAGCGTAGCCCCCACAAAAACGTGGACCAGGGTCGGGCTGTCCGGCATCAACCAGGCCGCCGCGCCCCAGCCAAGGAGCAGCGGCGCCAGAATGCCGATGAGAGCCACGAGAAGGGACGACCAGCCCACGCGTACCAGCGCGCGAAGATCCGCCTCCAGGCCCACATCAAACAGCAGGATCAGGACACCGAGCTCAGCCAGGACCTGGAGTGTCGGTTCGGTCCGCACGAAGGCAACCCTGTCGGCTCCGAGGAGCGGTGGCAGCAGATTGCCCAGGCCGATTCCTGCCAGCAGTTCTCCCAGGACCGCGGGTTGACCCCAATGCTCTATGAGGAGGCCACCGACCTTCGCTGCCACCACAAGCACGGCGAGGGCAAAGAGGATCGGGCCGAAGCCGGCGTGAGCATCTGTCGTCAGCGCCGATGCAGCACCGGGCATCCCCAGCATCAGCCCGAGAGCGGTCACCGCGCCCAGTACGCCGGCTTGGTGACCGCCACGCCGTGCAGGAGTCATGGGATGACCTTCTCGATCCCTATAGGAAGCCCACTTCCGCTCATGCAATATCGTGGGAGGGATGACCGCGCTCCCCGAGCCCGGGTGCGGCATGCAGACCGCCTCACGTGAGACGTGGATCCTCTGCTGCCGTCAGTTTCCCGGGACCCGCCTCCACGTGGAGGCCGCGCACCCCCTGGCGCGCACGGCTGAGATGGGCCTTGAGATCCTCCCGGCTGTTCTGGAGCTGGGTGATCGTCCGGGAGAGGCGGCCGTCCACCTCGCCGTCCATCCTCTCCAGGGCGTCGGCGATGGTCGCCAGCGCCTGGCTCAGGCTGGCCGTGTCGATCTCGGTCCCGAACCGCAAGACGACCTGAAGCAGGGAGAGTAGGTACGGGATGGCCTGGGTGTAGCTGATGATGACAACCCCTTGCTTGAAGGCTTCCACGTGCGCCTCCACGCACAGGTCGAAGACCGCATCCGGAACCGCCAGGACCCCGAGCCGGATCGTCCGGTCCGGGTCGAGGTACTTCACCACCTCGCGGACCTTCCTCTTCACCTCGGACTGGATCTCGTCGGCCAGCGCCCTGCGCAGCGCCGGATCCTCCGCCTCCTGAAGACGCTCGAGTTGGGACAGCGCGGGCCACTTGCTGTCGATGGGAAGCAGGCGTCCGTGCGGCAGGCGGAGCGCGAACTCCACCGGCTTATTGTTGATGGTGAGGTTCGTCTCGCGCAGTTCCGCGGGAAGCTGCGCCAGGATCGCCCCCAGGATGTTCTCGCCGGCGATTCCCCGCGACTTGGTCCCGGCCAGCACCGTCTCCAGGCGCTTCAGGACGTCCCGGGCCTCCCGCTCGTGCTTCTCCCGGACCTCATCGGCGGCCTGGATCTGGGCGACCAACTCCCGGGTCTGGACGATCTCCGTCCGCAGGCCCTGCTGCGCGGCCGCGAGATTTCCGGTGAGCGATTCCTGCACCTGTCCGAGATGCTGCGCCAAAAGTTCCTGCGTTCGAACTGTCTGATGGACAAGCTCTGTGACGGATGTCAGAGTCTGCTGGGTCTGATGGATCCGCTGGGTCAGCGCTTCGGCGGTCTGCTGGACGGCCGCCTGGCCCTGCTCCCGCGTCTGGACCACTTCAGAGCGGACGGTTTCCTGGATCCGGGTGGCCGCCTGGACCTCTCCGGACAGTTGACCAACCCGGGTGCCCAGGTCCGTCAGGCTCGCCTGGAGGTTGGCCAGGACCGTTTGCCCCAGGTCTCCTCCCGGTCGCCGGCGCAGGATGAGCAGCAGAACGACCATGCCCAGGAGGAGCAGGAACCCGAGGATACCGAGGACCATCCAGAGTTGATTCGGCGACATTTCTCGCTCCGGAAGCCTAAGCGGGACTGCGACAGACTACACAACGCGGCGCTGAGATTCAACCTTTCTCTCCAGCCGGTCCCTAAGTGGGTAAAAGGCAGTACAATTCAACTGTGATGCGTTGACGGCCGGCTGTCCGACCAGGCCGAGCGGATCTCCGAGGGAATCCGCGAGGGCTCACCCACCGCCGGTGAGGCGGCCCGGCCCGAGCGAGAGCAGTTCGGCATTGCGGGAGAGGAGCAGCGGTTCAAGAGCGACGGAAGCCTGAGCCGGGGGAGCGACGGCGGCTCTGGCGGGACGAGAATCGCGCCTCCCGCCGCATCCAGCTCCCCTTCTCTTCATTCCCCTCGTACCTGTCTAACGTCCGGGCGATGATCCGCGCCGCCTTGTGGCGCCGGCCTCCATCGCCGTGTTAGGCACCGGGGGTGTCATTCCTCGAGTTGCTCAAGAGGAATCCCCTTGCCGGCCCGAAGGCTATGGCGGGCGGTCTCTACTCGCTTGAGGAAGCGTGGGTCGTGCTCCAGCCGATAGTCGAACCAGTCGTCCTCCGATCCGAAGCCGATGAGAATCCCGGCGGGTTTGCCGTGGCGGGTAATCACGACCTCTTCCTTCTCTGCTTCCCGGAGACAGCGCGAGAGATCATCCTTCACTTCAGACAGCGGAATCCTTTTCATTCGGGCTTACCCTTTTCTGCCAGCCAGCGCTCGGCCTCTGACTTCCGAATGATGGCAAGGATCTCGACCGCTTGGTGCCCAACGGGGCAACCGATCAGCCGCAGGCGGGGCAGCGAGGGAACTCGCCGGAGCGACTGCCGGTTGCATCCGCGTGATGGGCCGCGCGAGCGGCCCCAGCACGCGGACGTCTATCCGCCGCCCCGATGCGCCGACGGCGGAGCGCCGGCGCGGTCCGCGGTCAACCTATTGCGAGCCGCCGGGCTGGGGGATGCGGAGCCGCCCGGGGTCACCCGAATGGACCGGAGCGACGGCCGCGCGCGTCGGCGCATCGTTGTGCTTCACCGGCCCGGCGCTTGCGCCGGGTCCGGGTGCAAGCGCTTGTTCGCCGTCGACTCTTCCCCCGGTTCCATCCACGCCGGGAGCCCCCTCCCTGTCGCCTCTGCATACAAGGTTTCGGGAGCCACATCGACTTCGTCTTCCCATGTCAGAACGCCAAGCTCTGCGTTCACCGAGAAGCGGCGAAAGAACTCGATGTCTTTGAAGCGCTCGAATACGCCCCCCCTCTCCAGGTACTTCGAAAAATCAACCACGCCTCGTTGCCCGTCGTCAAATTCGAGCTCAATGCGGTACTCACCACGATAGATGGCCTTCGCAACGTCGTGAAGCATGGTGGCTCTCCCTTTACTGAAGTGGCTGTATCTTCTTCGGCGGTCTGTCGTTTCTGGCTGCCTCCCAGTTCATCATCAGCTCCTCCTGATGCTGAGAGGCCCACTCCACGACCAATCCCAGCGCCCGGGAAGGCAGTTTCCCCTCCAGGACCCGCAGCGAGGCGATCTCAAGGGCCGCCTTATCGCTTCCGTACCGAGCATGGAAGTGTGGCGGGTTATGCTCATCATAGAACATCGTAATAATGATGCCAAAGAACCGCGATATCTCAGGCATCGAGACTCTCCTCGAGGTCAACTCAAGTCTTTCCTGTCGGCGAACGAATAAGCTTTTCTCCGGCGGGCCCCGCGCAAGACATGCCGACGACGGCGGAAGCAGGCCCGCCGGGTAAAACCGGTTGAACTGAACCGCTGGCCTGAGCGCTATCGGAATTGTACCCCAATCCAAGACGTGGGGGAAGGGCCTTGTGGCCGGGGTCTGGGAGCGTAGCCGGCTCGCAGGGCATGGGACAGGGGAGGGAGGAGCTGCGTCAACTCTCGGGGGGAAAGAGCAGATCGGTCAAGACCTCCAGGGTCGGAATCCTCTCGACGTCGTCCGAAGGCTGGCTGACGCTCGACGGATGACACAGGTGGATGGCACGCATCCCGACGGCACGCGCCCCCGCGACGTCCGTGGCCACGTCATCGCCGACGTGCGCGGCCTCGGCCGGCAGGACGCCCAGGGCCGCCAGGGTCCGGCGGAAGATTCCGGGGTGCGGTTTCCGCAGGCCGACCTCGTCGGAAAAGCTGAGGGCGCCGAGGTAGGGGGCCAGGCCCAGACGCTCCAGGACCAGGCGCAGCATCTTGCCGGGCGTTCGCCCCGTATTGCAGATCAGCGCCAGGCGCAACCCCCGGCGTTGGAGTGTCTCCAGGACGTCGCGCGCGCCGACATTGAGGATCGGCATCGCGGAGAGGATGGGAAGACAATAGGCTTCCTCCAGGGCATCCATCAGTCCGCCTTCGGCAGGTACAGCGCCATCCAGGCCCAGGCATTCCAAGAGCAACCGCACCTGCCCTCGCGATCCCACGTCCCGGCGAGCCGACCAGACCTCTTCCAGCTTGGCGCCCACCGCGTCGTAGGCCTGGTCCACCGCCGCGACTTCCACCGCGATCTTCTCGCGGGCCAGCGCCTCGTGGATGTCCCGCACCCGACCTGCACGCGCCTGGCGCAATCCCTCCGGCGTATCCAGGATCAGCGTCTGCCACAGGTCGAACGTGACCGCTCTCAGCATATCGCCCCTTTGCGGGCTGCACCCCGCCGACTCCGGCGGGCTGCCAGCCCATCCGCGCCCACGCTAGCATACCCCCCGGGGCCTGGCAACGGCGGTCATGCTGTTTGAATCTCCGGACATGCTTTTCGGATCACGCACCCGTTTCTCTTGAAGCCGCCGTGGGCGCGTGGTATCCTCCCCGCCAATCGCACCACTGTGAGTAATTGCGGAGGTGACGACCATGGCAGTCTGCACCGCATGTGAGGCCGAGATCCCGCTGGCCCCGACTACGGAGATCGGGGAGATCATCCAGTGCCCCGACTGCGGCCTGGATCTGGAAGTGATCAGCGTGCACCCGCCGGAGCTGGCCCCGGCCCCCGAGGAAGAGGAGGATTGGGGCGAATGAATATCGGCTTCCTGTGCTCGTTGATCCGCAAGGAAGAGAAGCTGCTGTTGGACGAGTTCCGCCGGCGCGGGCTGGAGCTCACCCGCATTGATGACCGGGAACTGATCCTCGATCTACATCGCCGGCAGTGGGACTTCGACGTCATCCTCGAGCGCAGCATCAATCATTCGCGGGCGCTCCACACCCTGAAGTACCTCAACGACTGCGGGGTCAAGACGGTCAATACGTACGAGGTGGCCAGCACCTGCGGCGACAAGCTCCTGACGACCCTGGCCCTGATCCGCGACGGCATCCCCACGCCCAAGGTGTACGTGGCCTACACGCCCGAGTCGGCGCTCCAGGCGATCGAAACGCTTGGGTACCCGGTCGTCCTCAAACCGGCCGTGGGCTCGTGGGGGCGGCTGCTGTCCAAGGTCAACGATCGCGATGCGGCCGAAGCCCTCCTCGAGCACAAGGAAACCCTGGGGTCCTACCATCATTCCACCTACTACATCCAGGAGTACGTGGAGAAGCGCGGGCGGGACATTCGCTCCTTCGTCGTGGGTGACGAGACGATCTGCGCCATCTACCGGACGTCGCAGCACTGGATCACCAACACGGCCCGCGGCGGCATCGCCACCAATTGCCCCGTGACGCCCGAACTGAACGAGATCTCCGTCCGGGCCGCCAAGGCCGTGGGGGGCGGCGTCGTGGCTATTGACGTCTTCGAGATGCCGGGCGGCCTCATGGTGAACGAGGTCAACTACACCATGGAGTTCCGGAACAGCATTGACACCACCGGCGTGGACATCCCGGCCAAGGTCGTGGAGTACGTCCTGGAGGTTGCACGGCAGTAGTGTGGGGAAGCGAGACCTTCTGAGCACGGCGGCGCCCACGAGAGCATTTCGAGACGCCGGGCCGTGCGGGGGGGTACCCGCCCAACGGGCGGGTCAGGGCCGGCACGGAGTCCCGCTGGAAGCGGGACGACCCCGGGTACCCAACCGGAAGGTTGGGTGTAGACGGCCCCACCCCGCGTCCCGCGGGGTGCCGTCGCGGCCCGGCGACTGAGAAGGTGGTCACGTGGGCGCCGCCATGTGTCATGTAGTCTCAAGCCCGTATGTCAGGCACGGAATACATTTCAGACGTAGGTTGGCTGCATGATCACAGTCGGCATCGTCGGGGCCTCCGGGTACACGGGGGGCGAGACCCTTCGCATCCTGCTCCGCCATCCGGGCGTCGAGGTCCTCCAGGCGACCTCGGAATCCAACGCCGGCCACTTCGTCTACACGATCCATCCGAATCTGCGGAAGCAGACCCAGCTCAAGTTCACCAGCGTCAACGACCTCAAGCCGTGCGACGTCCTCTTTCTCTGTCTCCCTCACGGCAGCGCCATGCGGCAGATCGGGCAACTGGAGGGCCTGGCGCAGACCATCATTGACCTCAGCGCCGACTTCCGCCTGCGGAATCCCGACGAGTATCCGATTTGGTACGGCCATCCCCACGAGGCGCCCCAGTACCTCGACAGGTTCGTCTACGGCATCCCCGAACTCCATCGCAAGGCCATCAGCCAGGCCCGGTTCATCACGGGCGCCGGCTGCCTGGCCACGGCGTCCATCCTGGGGCTCCTCCCCGTGTTCAAGCATGACATCCTCGCCAGGCGCGAGGTCTTCATCGAGGCCAAGGTCGGGTCGTCCGCGGCCGGCGACACCCCGCAACTGTCCACCCACCACCCCGAGCGCAGCGGATCGGTCCGCTCGTTCCAGCCCACCGGCCACCGGCACACGGCCGAGATCGTCCAGGAACTCGGCTTCGGCCAGCGGCTGTCGGTCCATTTCAGCGCCACCGCCATCGAGGCCGTCCGCGGCGTCTTGGCTACCTGCCACGTCTTCCTGAAGGACGGGATCGAGGAAAAGGACGTGTGGAAGGTTTACCGGTCCGAGTATGGCGACGAGCCGTTCATGCGGATCGTCAAGGAGCGGCAGGGCATCTACCGGTACCCCGAGCCGAAGATCCTCGCCGGGACGAATTTCTGCGACGTCGGCTTTGAGAAGGAGGCCCGTGGGGCGCGCCTGGTCGTCATGGCCGCCCTGGACAACCTCGGAAAGGGCGCAGCCGGGAACGGCGTCCAGGCCATGAACCTTTCCTGCGGCCTGCCCGAGACGGCCGGGTTGGATTTCCCCGGCCTGCATCCCATATAGCTCATGATTCCTAGCTCATGGCGTCGGCAGATCCCAATGAGCTATGAGCCATCAGCCAAGAGCAGTTTTTGAGGTCCCAGTATGCTCGTTGTCAAAATCGGTGGCGGATCCGGAACGCGGATTGAGCCGACGGTCGCGGACCTCACCGACATCCTCCGGGCCGGCCGGCGCCTCGTCCTCGTGCATGGCGCCTCGGGCGAGACCAACGTCCTGGCAGAGAAGCTCGGAAAGCCGCCCCGCTTTGTGACCTCGGTCTCGGGCATTGAGAGCCGGTACACCGATCGGGAGACCCTTGAGATTTTCGAGATGGCTTACTGCGGCAAGGCCAACAAGGCCGTCGTGGAGGCGTTCCAGAAGCGCGGGGTGAATGCCGTGGGGCTCTCCGGCCTGGACGGCCGGATCTTCGAGGGCAGGCGCAAGGAGAGCATCACCATCCTGGAGGGCGGCAAGCGCAAGGTCCTGCGCGGGGACTACACGGGCAAGGTCGAGCGTGTCAACGCCGGGATCGTGACGCTCCTCCTCGACCACGGCTACCTGCCCGTCCTCTGCCCGCCCGCAGCCAGCTATGAAGGCGAGGCGGTCAACGTGGACGGGGACACGGCGGCGGCCGAGCTTGCGGCGGCGCTCAAGGCCGAAGAGTTCGTCATGCTGTCGAACGTGCCCGGCCTCCTCCGCGATCTCAACGACCCGAACTCCCTCGTGGCGAGGATTCCGGCCAAGGCGATAGACGATTTCATGCCGCTGGCCCACGGCCGGATGAAGCGCAAGCTCATGGCGGCGGCCATCGCCCTGCAAGGCGGCGTCAGGCGCGTCATCCTGGGCAGCGCCAACATTGAGAGACCTGTGACCTCGTCTCTCGCCGGACAGGGAACCGTGATTCAGTAGGCAGAAGGCAGAGAACAGAGGGCAGAGGACAGAGATCGGGCCATGAGGATCAGCTCGGCGAACGAATTGAAGGTTTACCAACTGGCATACGAGCTGGCTATGGACGTCTTCGTTCTGAGCAAGGGCTGGCCCGAAGGGGAGCGATATTCCCTTGCTGGTCAAATCCGGCGCTCGTCGCGAAGCGTTTGCACGAATTTGAGGGAGGCGTGGGCCAAGCGCAAGTATGAGGCTCACTTCGTCAGTAAGTTGACTGACGCTGATGGAGAAAACTCTGAGACAGATATCTGGCTGGACTTTTCGAGGAATTGTGGATATCTGAATGAGTTGAAGCACGCGGAGTTGACCACGAAATGCCGGGAGGTGGGGAAGATGCTCGGCGGCATGCTGAGCAATCCCAAACCGTTCATTCTGAAATCGGTACGGGTTGCTCCTGCTGACCTCTGACTTCTGACCTCTGGAATGCAGGCGACGGAAGGCAGGGACATGGATTTCAAGTCTACGGAAGACCAGTTTTCCGTCGGGGTGTACCAGAAGCGCGACGCGGCTATTGTCCGGGGCCGGGGGGCCCGCGTCTGGGACGCGGCGGGCCGCGAGTACATTGACTGCGTGGCCGGCGTCGGCGTCGCCAACGTGGGACACTGCAACCCTGCCGTCGTCAAGGCCATCCAGGAGCAGGCCTCCCGCCTGATCACCTGCAGCGAACTCTTCTACAACGACGCCCGGGCCCAATGCCTCGAGCGACTGAGCCGGATCACCCCCGAGGGCATTGACCGGTTCTTCCTCTGCAACTCCGGCACCGAGGCGGTCGAGGGCGCAATCAAGTTCGCCCGGATGGCCACCGGGCGCAAGCGTGTGGTGGCCGCCATGCGCGGCTACCACGGCAAGACCCTGGGCTCCCTGAGCGCCACCTGGGACAAGAAATACCGCGACCCCTTCGCGCCGCTGGTCCCGGACTTCGTTCATGCGCCCTACAACAATGCGGCCGAGTTCGAGAAGGCCATTGACGACCAGACAGCCGCCGTGATCCTGGAGCCGGTCCAGGGCGAGGGCGGCGTGCGCCCCGCTACAGCGGGGTTCTTCCAGGCCGTCCGCAAGGCCTGCGACGATCGAGGCGCCCTTCTCATTGTCGACGAGATCCAGACCGGCTTCGGTCGGACGGGCCGGATGTTCGCGTGCGAGCACCTCGGCGTTTTCCCGGACATTCTCACCATGGCCAAGGGTATCGCCGGCGGAATCCCCATGGGCGCCATCGGCATCAACCGACGTGTGGGCGACCTGGAGAAACAGTCCCACACCTCTACCTTCGGCGGGAACCCCCTGGCCTGCGCCGCCGCCGTCGCCGCCATCGATTACCTGGTGGATCAGGATCTGCCCAAGCAGGCCGCCGAGAAGGGCGAGTATTTCATGCAGCGTTTGCGGGCCATCGCCGATCCTCGCATCCGCGAGGTCCGTGGTCTTGGCCTGATGATCGGGGTCGAGCTGAAGCAGAAGGCCGGAGCGCTCGCCCAGGCCATGCTGCAGGAAGGGGTTCTGGTCCTCCTGGCCGGGTCAACCGTCCTGCGCTTCCTCCCGCCCCTGGTCATCACCCGGGAGGAGATAGACACTGTCGTTGCCGCGCTCACCAAGGTGCTTGCCGCCGCTCCCGGAGCTGAGATCGAATGATGAACTGCCTGCTGACTGCTGCCCGCTGCCTGCTTTCCTCCTCGTGACTCATGGATCCCCTTTTCCTTCTGCAAAGGATGATCGAGATCCCCTCCCTGTCGGGAGAGGAAGCCGCCCTCGCCGCGTTCCTCGTTGAAACCATGCAGCCCCTCGGCTTTCACGCCTTCGTTGACGAGGCAGGAAATGCCGTGGGTATTTTGGGCGAGGGGCCGAATGAAATCGTTTTGCTCGGCCACATGGACACTGTCCCCGGCGTCGTGCCGGTGCGGATCGAGAAGGGAAAACTGTACGGCCGAGGCAGCGTGGATGCCAAGGGGCCGCTGGCGACGTTCATCGCGGCCGCAGCGAGGGTCGGGGCGCTGCCGGGCAAGCGGATCGTGGTCGTCGGCGCGACGGAGGAGGAGACGGCCAACTCGAAGGGCGCCCGGCATGTGATTCGAACTCTCTCGCCGACCTATTGCGTCATCGGCGAGCCCAGCGGGACGCGCGCCGTCACTCTTGCCTACAAGGGACGGATCGTCCTCGCCTACGAGGCTTGGGCCGACGCGGCCCACTCGGCCTCGCCGGCCGGCAGTATCCTGGAAGAAGGCGTAGAATTCTGGAACCGGATCAGGCGGTGGGCAGAGGACTTCAACGCGGGAAAGAAAATGTTCGACCGCCTGGACCCCGCCCTGCGGCACGTTCGGAGCGAGAACGACGGATTGGAGGAATCCATTCACCTCCGCGCGTCAGTTCGAATCCCACTCGGTTTGACCCCTGACGACGTTCGCCAGCAGGTCGAGGGCCTGAAACCCGGCCCAGGCCAGCTCCGATTCTGGGGAGCCGATCCTCCCTACCGGGCGGAGAAGAACAACCCTTTGGTCAGAGCGTTTCTTCGGGCCATCCGCGAGCGGGGCCTGAATCCCTCCTTCAAAGTCAAGACCGGCACCTCCGACATGAACGTGGTCGGCCCGGCCTGGAACTGCCCCATCGTCGCCTATGGCCCCGGCGACTCGGCCCTGGACCACGCCCCCAACGAGCACCTCGACCTCGCCGAGTACCACCAGGCCATCACCATCCTCGCTCGCGTCCTCACAATCCTCTGAGTTCATGTGAAGTGTCCGCAACGTCTGCGCGTGCCAGAATTGCGCCTGGCCCGCCCGAGCATCGCGGTGTGCATTGATCTGGAGCCGACGAGGCAAGAGATTTGTGTGGGGTAGCGTAAAGCCACTAAAGCCGCAACGTCGCCTACTTCTGGTTTTCGGGCCGCTCGGGCTCAGCGGTCCGCCGCTTCCGCCGCTGCCCGGACCAGCAGAATGGGACGGCGGAGTTTCTCCACGACCTTGGGGGTGAGGCTCCCGGACCAGAAGGCGTCCATGGCGCCCTTGGCGTGGCTCGCCATGACCACCAGGTCCGCCCCAACTTTCTCGGCCGCCTCCACCAAAGACGCCGCCGGTTCCCCTCGGCTGACGTGGCTGCTCGCGGAGATCCCGTCGGCCCTCAACGTCTGGGCCAGCCGTTCCACATACTCATGCGCCCCACGCTCGGCCATGTCCAGTATCGCCCGCGTGGCCAGGGGCATCAAGACGCCCGTGGCCGCCTCGGGCCCAGAGAGGGTTTTCGCCGTCGGCACGACGATCTCCAGGTGAAGCGTCGCTTTCCATGCCCGACCCAGTGTCGACGCTACCGCCAGGGCCGGCTCGTGGGCCGGGGTCCCATCCAGCGGCACCAGGATGGCTCGACACGTGAAAGCCGGCGCGGCCGCGCTGGTGGTCGGATTCATCAAAAGGACGGGGGTCGATCCCCGCTGGAGGGCCCGCAGGGCGATGCGGCCGAAGAGAAACCCCCGCAGTCCGCCCTTGCCGTGCGTCGAGAGGACGACAAGGTCCGCGCCGAATTCCTGGGCGTGGTCCACCACGGATTCCGCAACGTCCCCCTGCTTGGTGGGATGAACATGGACCTCCACGGCCTGGCCCTGGAAGACGGGGCGGCGCGCCACCTCCTCCAGGTAGGCTTGCGCCTGATCGCCGTCCGTGAGGTGCGGCTCACCGTGGATCCTGTCGGGGGGGCGCTCTTCGATGATGTGGAGCAGCTTGATCCGCGCCCCGAACGCTTTGGCCAGCGCCGCCGCCGCGGGAATAACCGACTCCGCCAGGGCGGAACCATCCAGGGGGACCAGGATCTCTTGGATCACGAGTCTCATCCTCCACCGAAGAGAGTCTCATACAAGAGGAAGATGTTCAAGACGACAATGAGGAACGCCATCAGGCCCGCGACCACCGTGGTCACTCGCCGGTTGACCAGGACCCCCATCAGATCGGCGCGGGCCGTGAAAATCACCAGGGGCACCAGGGCGAAGGGCAGGCCGAAGCTCAGCACCACCTGGCTGATGACCAGCGTGCGGGTCGGCTCCAGCCCGATCGCGATCACCACGAGCGCCGGGAGCATCGTCACCAACCGCCGCAGCCAGATGGGAATCTGCCGGTGGATGAAGCCCTGCATGATCACCTGGCCGGACATGGTCCCCACCGTGGAAGAGGACAGGCCGGACGCCAGGAGGGAGACGGCGAAGACCCAACTGGATGCCGAGCCCAACAGCGGGGCGAGCGTCCGGTGCGCCTCCTCGATGGTTCCTACCGTGGTGAGGCCCTTCTCGAAGAAGGTGGCTGCGGCCATGATCAGCATCGCCCCGTTCACCAACCCGGCCACTCCCATGGCCAGCGTGACGTCCACGCACTCGAACCGGAAGAGGCGGCGCAACTGGGCGGGGTCGCGGGTGATGATCCGCCCCTGCGTCAGGGCCGAATGGAGGAAGACGACGTGCGGCATGACCGTGGCGCCCAGGATGCCGGTCGCCAGGAGAATGCTTTCCGTGCCTTTGAATTGGGGCACCACCGAATGGTACGCGATCTTCCCCCAGTCGGGCCGGCCGAAGATGGTTTCCAGAAGATAGCAGAGGGCGATGATCCCCACGAACCCGGTAATGATCGCTTCCAGCGGGCGGAATCCTCGCCGCTCCAGGGCAAGGATGGCAAACGTCGTCGCACCGGTGAGCAGCCCCGCGACGAAGAGCGGCATCCCGAACAGCAGGTTGAACCCGAGGGCCGCTCCCAGGAACTCCGCCAGGTCGGTGGCCATGGCGACGAATTCCATCAGGACCCACATGGTCCAGACGATCCCGCGCGGGAACTGCTCCCGGCACATCTCGGCCAGATTCTTCCCCGTGGCGATCCCCAGCTTGGCCGACAGGGCCTGCGTCAGCATGGCCATCAGGTTGCTGGCCACGATGACCCAGAGGAGCATATAGCCGAACTGGGCGCCACCCTGGATGTTGGTGGCGAAGTTCCCCGGGTCCACATAGGCCACGCTGGCGATAAAGGCCGGTCCGAGGAACGGCAGCAGCCGACGATACCACCCCTCGCGGCTCTTGCCCTCCAGGACTTCGGTCGCCGCGGTGACAGTTCGCACGTCCCCGGGCCGGACCGCCTGCGGGGACTCCCAGGGAGGAGACTGGTTTTCACCTGGCCGATCGTTGCTCATGTGACCTCGCACTCCGGGGCCCTCAAGCCCACCGGACCGTGCCCAGAATACCTAGGCGCCGCGTCCAGGCGCGGCCTCTACCCAGATATGCCTCGCGAGTTCGCGGCCGAGGACGTGGGAGGTACGTCCCGTCCTAATCGTAAGCGGGCCGTTGAAGGGCGCCTTGTCCAGGACCTCGAGGGCCGTATCCGGCACGAGGCCGCGGCGGCCCAGATACCTGAGCATCTCGGCATCGCTGTCGCTCACCTGCCGGATGACCCCTCTTACCCCGGGCTCCAGATCCGAAAGACGTTCATGATCCGCCGTGATCACTGTCCCGTCCTTCGCCGGGATCGGATCCCCATGCGGATCCCGGGTCGGCCGGCCCAGGGCCTCGAAGATCTTCTCTTCAAACTCCTCCGAGATGACGTGCTCCAGCCGCTCGGCCTCCTCGTGGACCATGTCCCAGGTGTAACCCAGCGCCTCGGCCAGATAGAGTTCCAAGAGCCGGTGGTGCCGGATCACCTCCAGCGCCACCTTCTGCCCCGCCCTCGTCAGGGCCACCCCCTGGTACGGGTTGTGCCGCACCAGCTTCAGACCGGCGAGCTTCTTCACCATGCCCGTGGCCGAGGCCGCCGTGACCTCCATCTCCTCCGCCAGGGCCGAGGTGGTCACAGCCCCACCCAACTCCTGCAACTTGTAGATCGCCTTGAGGTAATCCTGCACCGCTTGGCTCAGCATAATGACACCAAACAAATTATTTAGGTTATCCAAAATGTATCCCAGCAATCTCCAAGCGTCAAGCACAAACTCCGACTCCTTGAAGGCAATGGGGGGGGTGCGGAGAGAAGAACGCACAAAGGCCTGCCGGGTGTCTGGGAACCTGTCAGGTCTTGGTCCGAGTGATGCGGCGAAGACTGGCTATGCCGCCGACTGTGCTTTGCCGATCAGCCGCCGGACGGCCCCGCCGATCCGCTTCCAGTAGGGATTGGTGATCGAGACCACCGCCAGGATCAGCAGGAAAAGCGAGATGGGGCGGGTCAGGAAGATCATCATGCTGCCGTCGGAGATGACCAGCGACTGCCGCATCTTCTCTTCCATCAGCCTCCCCAGCACGATGCCCAGGATGATGGGCGTGGCTGGGATATCCAGCCGCTTCATCAGGTAGCCGATCACCCCGAAGCCGACCATGATGAACAGGTCCTGGACGCTGTTGTTCATGGTGTACACGCCGAGGAACGAGAACAGGATGATGAAGTTCAATAGCAGGTAGAGCGGGACATCCAGGAGCTTCACCCACATGCCGACCAAAGGCAGGTTCAGGACCAGGAGCATGACGTTGCCGATGTACATGCTGGCGATCAGGCCCCAGACGAATTGCGGCTGCTGCTGGAAGAGGAGTGGCCCCGGCTGCAGGCCTATCATGAGCAGGGCGCCCAGCATGATGGCGGTCGTGCCGCTCCCCGGGATGCCCAGGCACAGGAGGTGGATCAGGGCGCCGCCCGCGGCCGCGTTGTTGGCCGATTCGGGTCCGGTCACCCCCTCGATCGCTCCCTTGCCCAATTCGTCCCGGTGCTTGCTGGCCTTCTTCTCTATGCCGTAAGAGACGAAGCTGGCCACCGCCGCGCCGGCGCCGGCGATCCCGCCGACGAAGAAGCCCGAGAGCGTGCCGCGGATGCAGGAGGGAATGAAGCGCTTCCAGTCCTCCTTGTTCATCCACAGGCCGCCCTTGATGCTCAGCCGCTCCTGCACCGCCTCGGTCATGTTTGCCAGATTGACCAGCACCTCGCACAGGGCGAAGAGCCCGATGGCCACCGTCAGGAACTCGAGGCCGTCCATCAGCTCCGGGTTGCCGAAGGTGAAGCGGGGCACCCCGCTCTGCATGTCGATGCCGATGGTGGCGATGGCCAGGCCGAAGAAGGTCGAGAGCAGGGCCTTGACGATCGAGCGGCCCGCCAGGGACGTCACCATGGTGAGCGCTGCGACCATCAGGGAGAAGAACTCCGGCGGCCCGAAGCGCAGGGCGATCTGGGCCACCAAGGGGCCGAAGATCATCAGCATGAGGGTCGCGAAGGTTCCGGCGATGAACGAACCGATGGCGGCCGCCGCCAGGGCCGGGCCGGCCCGACCCTGCTTCGCCATCTCGTAGCCGTCGATGCAAGTCACCACGCTGGAGGATTCCCCCGGCGTGTTGACCAGGATCGAGGTGGTCGAGCCGCCGTACATGGCGCCGTAGTAGATCCCCGCCATCAGGATGATGGCCGAGTTCGGGGGCATGCTGAAGGTGAGCGGGATCAGGAGCGCGATGCCCGTCATGGGGCCGATCCCCGGCAGGACCCCGATGAGCGTCCCCAGGAAGACGCCGATGAGGCACAGGAGCAGGTTAAACGGCGTCCCCGCGACGCTGAACCCTAAGGTCAGGTTGTGCCAAAAGTCCACGGCGGACCTCCCGCTCTCAGGTCACAGACCCAAGTAGCTCAGCGGACCCGCGGGCAGCTTGACGCGCAGCCAGGCGCTGAAGATGTACTGGAGGACAAAACTCGCGATCACCGCGATGATGGCATCGCGCAGCAGGTGGCGGCGGTCCAGGTAGATGCACCCCGCCATGAACGCCAGGAAGGTGGTGATGGCGTAACCGAGGTGCTCGAAGGCGAAGGCGTACAGCAGCATCACGCCCACCATGAAGCCCATCGTCTTCAGGTCGGTGTAGCCCTCGACCTTTTCCTCGGCCCCGATGATGGCCGCCCGCTCCTCGATCTCCTGCTCTTTCTCTCTGGCTCTCACGCCACGGCGGAACTGCTGGCAGGCGTAAACGACCGACAGGATCAGCATGCCCAGCCCGATCGCCTTGGGGAAGCCGTCCGGGCCGAGCTGCTGCTTCAGCGTCGGCATGGGAATGAGAAAGGCGCACACCAGATACGCGAGAGAAAAGACGATCAATACAACGCTGGCAATACGTTCTTCTCTATTTTGATTCATGCCAGAGCTCCGAAACGTTCCGGGGCCAAGCCATTATTGAACAGTGCAAAGGTAATGGAATATATGCCTTCGGCCGGCCCCCCTCACCCTCCCCTCTCCCCCAGGACGGGGGAGAGGGGAGGGTGAGGGGGCCAGACGCGACGCCTGTGTTGCATTACACACGCAAGTCTCAAGAGAACGGCCCGATCCTGGAGGATCAAGGTGGCGGCCACAAGCTACTTGGCAAAGCCCAGGTCGGTCATCAGGTCTCGGTAGGACTTCTCTTCGGCCGCCAGGAACTTGGCGAATTCAGCCGCGGGGGCATAGGCATCCACCCACTGGAGCTTCTCCAGCGATTCCTTCCAGGTCTTGGTCCCGACCATGGTCTTCAGGGCCTTCGCCCACCAGGCCTGGGCGTCCTTGGACATGCCGGGGGGCCCGAAGGCGCCGCGCCAGACTTCGTAGGTTGCGTTGATCTTCAGCTCCTTAAGGGTCGGGACGTCTTTCAGGGGGCCGCCTCGCCGCTCGGCGGAGGTGATCGCCAGGGCCCGCACGGTCCCCGCCTGGATCTGGGCGAGCACTTCGCCGACGCCGCTGGAGACGAACGCGACGTTGCCGCCCAGGAGGGTCGTCAGGGCCTCACCGCCCCCCGAGAAGGCCACGTACACCAAGTCCTTCGGGCTGACGCCCACGACCTTTGCCACCTTGCAGAACGCCAGGTGATCCATGGAGCCTGGAGAAGAGCCGCCGGCGAACTTGACCGCGCCGGGATTCTTCTTCAGGGCGGCCACCAGGTCATTGAAGGTCTTGTAGGGGGAATCGGCTTTGACGATGAAGACCTGATAGTCGGTGATGAGCTTGGCCAGGGGGGTCAGCTCCTTGTAGTTCTGGGTGAAGGTCTTGTTCAGGGTATTGATGATGAGGGGCGGTGAATAGACCACCATCTCGTAGTCGTCGCCCTTCTTCTGGAATATGTACGCCAGGCCGACCGCGCCGCCGCCGCCGGGCTTGTTGAGGACCGCCATGGGCTGCGGGTAGAGCTTTTCAACCTCGAGGGCGCGGTTGATGGTGCGGGCGAGGGCGTCCCAGCCGCCGCCGGGGTTGGCGGGGGCCACGATCTCGAGCGGTCGAGCGGGGTAGACAGCGGCTTCGCCGTACGCGGCGAGTACCAGGGGCAGGAGGAGGATCACGGAAACCAGCGCGGCACGTCGACTAACCATTTTCGCATTCCTCCCTTTGATCAGATGGGACGTGGATAGCTCCGCTGCGCCAAGGAAGTACTGCGATCCGGATGGGACCTTCACCTCCTCTCACTGATTGACTGATCGGAGGTCGCCTCTCGGGCTCGGCGCTACACATGGGCCCTGGAGTCGCGACGCAGGTGAGCAGCGAGAGGGAGACTCCAGGTGCTGGACGAATAGCGCGAAGGGGCGGCCCCTGTCAAGGCAAAAGCACGGAAGCGCCAGGGCCTGCGGACCCGCAAATCCAGTCCCTCCTGCTTGACAGTCACTTTTGATCGCTCTTATGATGCCGCCGAATCCCGAACAATTCGGGCCTGCCGACCCCGGAGGTCCAACACCATGCCGGAGGGACACATGGCGACGTACCGACTGGGCGTCCTGACTGGAGACGGGATCGGTCCCGAGATCGTCGAGGCTACGCTTCGCGTCCTCGAAGCGGCGCAGGAACGGGACGGCCGCCTCCGCTTCGAGTGGCTCCCCCTCCTCATGGGCTGGGAGGCGATCCGGGAGACCGGGAGCGCGATGCCGGAGTCCACCGTCGATCTGCTCGCGAAGTGCGACGGCTGGATCATGGGCCCGCACGATTCCGCGTCCTATCCGGACGCGGAACAGGAGAAGCGAAATCCCAGCGGGGAGCTGCGGCACCGCTTCGACCTGTACGCCAACATCCGGCCGGCCCGCGCCTATCCCGGCCTGCCCGCTGTGTCGCCCAAGATGGATCTGGTGGTCGTCCGGGAGAATACCGAGGGGTTCTACTCGGACCGCAACATGGCGTGGGGCAGCGGCGAGCTCATGCCCACCCTGGACGTGGCACTGACCGTGGGGAAGATCACGCGCCAGGCCTCGGAGCGGATCGCCCGGACGGCCTTCAGCCTGGCCCGAGGACGCCGGCGGAAGGTCGCCATCGTCCACAAGGCCAACGTGATTCGCAAGGCCTACGGCCTGTTCCTGGAGGTGTGCCGGGGCGTCGGGAGGGAGTTTCCCGAAGTGGCCGTCGAGGATTATCACATCGACGCCGTGACGGCGCACCTCGTGCGCCGCGGCGCGGACTTCGATGTCGTCCTGACGACCAACATGTTCGGCGACATCCTGTCCGGCCTGACGGGAGAGCTGGCCGGCAGCCTGGGGATGGCCCCCTCTATCAATGCGGGGACCGGCCGCGCCATGGCCCAGGCGAGCCATGGCTCGGCCCCCGACATCGCCGGCCAGGGCATCGCCAATCCAGTCGGGTTAATCCTCTCGGCGGCGATGCTCCTCTCCTGGCTGGCCAGCGAGCGGGGAGATGCATCGGCGGGAGAAGCCGCGAAGGCCATCCAGCGGGCGGTGGCGGCAACGATCTCGGAAGGCCCCAGGACCCGGGATCTGGGCGGGACCGCCAGCACGGAAGAATTCACCGCCGGCATCCTATCGCACATGCAGGCGTGACAGGATGCCCAGCCGTGCCGCCCCTACTCCCCCATCACTTTGATGATGACGCGCTTGGACCGCTGCCCGTCGAACTCCGCGTAGTAGACCTGCTGCCACGGCCCGAAGTCCAGCTTCCCGTCGGTGACGGGGACGATCACCTGGTGATGCATGAGCAGATTCTTCAGGTGCGCGTCGCCGTTGCTCTCGCCCGTCCGGTGATGGCGGTAGTTCGGTCCCGTGGGGGCCAACCGTTCCAGCCACTCATCGATGTCCTGGATGAGCCCGTCTTCGGCGTCGTTCACATAGACCGCCGCGGTGATGTGCATGGCGGAGACCAGGATCATCCCCTCGCGGATGCCGCTTTTCTTAAGGGCTGCTTCAACTTCGCGGGTAATATTGATGTATTCGCGCTGTCGCTTCGTCTTGAAGGTCAGGTACTCGGTGTGGAACTTCATAGGGAGCCTCCAGTCCGCCGAACGCCCGGGCGAAAACCTCTAATGGATCCGCAGATTACACAAATTTCGCAGATTATTCCGAGAGGGCCCCCAACAGAAATCTGCGTAATCTGCGAAATCTGCGGATGAAAGATATCTGTCTGCTTCCCGGCTTCCTATTCTGCGGACACCTTCGGTTCCGGAGGGGGCTCGAGCCGGTAGCGGAAGTCGCAGAAGGGGGCCCCCTCCATGATCGTCTGGGTCCGGGTGAGCCTGAGGTTGGGATTGAACCCCTCGCCCAGCGCGAAGTCCCGGCCGCAGGACAGCACGCTCCCCAGTTCGGGGACGCCCAGCGCCCGGTACATGTCCGCGTATCGGCACCGGGTCACGTTGAAATCGTAGGCCGTGTCGGTCACCTGAAGGACCTCCGTCTCGAGCGCCCCGCCTTTCACCCAGGCCTCCTTGCTGCCGGCGAAGTGCGCCAGGCTGCTGCCCCCCGCCTGCTCGGCCAGCGCCTTTCCCTGCTGGCGGGCGATCTCCACGATGACTCGCTTGGCGATCCCGATGACCCGCTCCCGGCCGAACTCCGCCGCAAAGGCGTTGACCAGGGGGGCGAGGATGCGGGCCTCGATCTCACGCCGCTTCAGGACCCCGATCTCGTTCAACGTATCGGGCGGCATGTTCTCCGGCATCGTTTCGCCTCACGATTTCTTCGGAGCCGGCTCCGGTGGCGCCGGCATGGTCCCCCCGCTGAAACCCTGATGGGCCACGACCTCTTTCAGGCTCCAGTAGTCCGCGCCGAACGGGTCATACGCCAGGGGCGCCACCCGGCCCACGATCACGCCACCGTTTTCCACGACCTCGTCGTCGGCGTGCAAGGCCACCACCTCCGCCAGGAAGAGGACGTGGGATCCCAGGACCAGGGAGTTTCGCACGACGCATTCCAGATTGACGGGACACTCGCGGATCAGCGGGGCCCGGACCTTCAATCCCGGCATCGGCGTGAAGCGCGTCTCGGCGAACTTGTTCACGTCCCGGCCGGAGACGACACCGCAAAAGTCCACGGCCCGGACGAGGGACGCGGGAGGAATGTTGAGGACGAACTCCCCGGTCTCGCGGATGAGACCGTAGGAATGCCGCTCTGGCCGGACAGCCACGCTCACGATGGGAGGCGTCTGACAGGCCACACCCGCCCAGGACAACGTCGTGATGTTCGGAGCGCCGTCCTCGCCCACGCACGAGAGTAGGGTCACCGGAGCCGGCACGAGGAACGCCGCCCGATCGAGAGTCACTTTCCGCATCGGTTCCGCCTCCCTCCATGGAAAGCTTTCAGGGCTCAGCGCAGAGCATCGGCCCGACGCTCGATCTGTGCGCTGGCTGAAGGCTGACAGCTGATAGCCTGGCGCTTCGAATTAAAGATATCCCACGCAGGGATGGATGCCAAGCGTTTCTCTCAGGGGGGAACTCACCCGACGAAGGCAGGGGGGAGATCGGGAATCATCCGGCGCAATCTTCCGCCTGGGCCGCGACCACGTGGAGCGCGTGGTCCCAATCCCTCACGCGGGTGATGCCCGGGGGAAGCTCGGCCCGGTTCCACGGGCGATCGACAAGCAGGACCGGGATCGGGACGTCCGCCGCAGCCAGGGCGACCTGCAGTTCATCCTCGATCAGGAGATCCAGCTTCAACTCCCGCACGATGCGCGGCTTGTAGTCGGCCGCAGCCTCGTTGTCCCGGTGCACCAGCGCATCGAAGAATTCCAAGAGTCCCGCTCGCTCCAGCAACCGGCGGGTATGTTCGTGGTGCTGGGTCAGGCGCCCCGTGACGACGAACAGCCGATGCCCGTCGGCTGCCAGGGCCTTCACCGCCTTCACCGCCTCGGGATACAGGGGGCGGGTCCCCAAAAAGTCGGTCGCCTCCAGCTCGCTGAAGAACCCCCACATCTGCGTCGCCGAGATGTCCGGGTAGCGACGGAAGATCTCCCAGGCTGCTTCCTCGATCCTGACCTCGTGGCCGAAACGCCGCCGGAACGCCTCCAGGTATCCGGGCAGCGACTCCGCCAGGACATCGTCCACGTCGATGCCGATCCGTAGCGATCGTGGCATTCCCGGGTCCCCACTCACGCGGCCGTCGGTCCTCCCCCGCCCTGGCCGGGTCCCGCACCCCCCGGTCGCGTCGGGTAATCCATGGCGATGGACTCCAGGACCAGGACCTGGGTGGGCCCCTCTATCAAGTGAGCGATGCGGGACTCGAACTCCGGGCGGTCAGGACCCCGAGCCCAGCGCTGCCAGTCCGCCACGGTCTCCCAGCTGCTGATCACCACCCAAAGGGATGGATCGTTTGGCGAGCGGAGGGTCTCGCCGCTGATGAATCCAGGCTGGCTCTGCGCCTGTGCCCGCATATGCTCCAGTAAGCGACGCAGCTCTGCCTCGCGACCGTACCGGACCCACCGCTGAATGACCACCCGGACCGCCATGCCCGTCCCTCCTTTCACCCCACCTATTCGCTCTCACTGTAGGCCGTACTCGGGCAGATCTCCCGGAAGGCGCAGTAGCTGCATTGCAGGTAGCCGGGCGTCGCGGTGAAGGCGCGGGCGCGAATCCCGCGGGCCACCTCTCCGATCGTCGTCCGGGTCTCCGTAAGGTCCCCCTCGCTCTTGCGGGCGCTCCCCACCAGGCCCGATTCCAGGAAGTGCAGTTCCACGGCGTCGGGAACGCGACCGTGCATCTCCGCGTAGGCCAGGGCGTAAATGGCCAGTTGCAGGCTCTCCTTGGCTTTCCGGTCGGCTTCCTTCTGGTCACGGACGGCCGAGGACTTGTAATCGATGATGGCCACGCGTCCGTCCCGCTCGTCCACCCGGTCGAAGCGGCCGATCACCTTGGTCGTCCCGAGCAGAAAAGTGAAGGGCCGCTCCACCGCCGACGGGATGATCCCCGCTCGCTCCTCCTCGGCCAGGAACCGTCGCAGGGCCGCCCGGCCCTCTTCCAGGCGCAGGTCCTCGTGCTCCCGCGAGAGGAAGCCCACGCTCTGCCAGGCCTCCTCGAAGACCCCCAGGACCTCCGCCTCGGCCGCCCCACGTCCCGGGGCGGTGTCGCCCCGGGCGTCTGCGAGCTTTCGACGCAGGTAAAACGAAATGGCCTCGTGCAGCGCCTTCCCGTAGACCACCGAATGATGCTCCCGGATGGGCACGCGCAGGACATGGATGTACTTGTACTTCAGCGGGCAGGTCAGATAGTCGTCCACCTGGTAGTGGCTGAGGGGCAGGATGTCGTGCTCCGGAATGACCCGGAGGGCATCCGGCTCCTCCCCCACCGAGGGGGCATGCCGCTGGATCGTCTCCATGGCCGAGGCCCTGTACGGTTTCGGCTCCGACGGCGGCAGGTCCAGGGCCTCCAGGACGAACCGGCTCACCTTCTTGGCGCGGGCGCCGCCGTAGTCGCGGGCGCTGGTGAGAAACAGCTCCCGCTTAGCCCGCGTCATGCCCACGTAGAACAACCGCCGCTCCTCCTGAAGATGAAAGTCCCCGCTGGCCAAGACGTCGTGAAGCAGGGCCTCCGGCAGAGGCAGCGGCTCGCGTCGCCCGCGCGAGGGGAAGCGATCGGCGACTAGGCTCACCAGGAACACCACGGGAAACTCGAGCCCCTTGGCTTTGTGCACCGTGAGGACATTGACGGCCTCCGCATCCTCGTCCGCCTCCACCGCCGCCGGGTCGTCCCCCCCTTCCACGAGGAGGTCCAGGTGCCGGATGAACTGGGGAACCCCCGCCTCCGGCGAGGCCACATCGGCGAAACGGTGGACGATCTCGAAGAAGCGCGCGATGTTCCCCACGCGGGCGTCGGCGGCGGGCGACCCCGCGTCGGTCAGACGCTTCAGCAGGCCGCTCCGCATGAGGAACTGGTACAGGACCTCGCCGGCGGACCGGTCGCGCGAGAGGCTCACGTACTCTTTCAGATCCTTCAGGAGGCGCTCGGCCGTGGCCCGGGTCGTGACGTCGACATCCTGAACCTCTGCCACGCCGTCCAGGTTCTCGAAAATCCAGCGCAGAGAGCGATGCGCCCGCCTGGCGGCGCCGGCGCACCGGGCGAGCTGCCAGTCGTCCATTTCGTACAGCTCGGATCCCGCCAGGTAGTACAGGCTGATCGTGTCCTCGGGATCGGCCACCACCCGCAGGAACGCCAGGAGCAGCCGGACCTCCGGCCGCGCGTACAGGCCCTGGTTGCCGCTGAACCGCCAGGGGATGCCCTGCAGGTTCATCGCCCGCAGGAATGGATCGGCGTCCCGATTCGCCCGAACGAGGACGGCCACATCCCGGTAGGCCCAGGCCCCGGCCTCGACCCGGCCCGCGATCAGGCGCGCCACGGCGTCCGCCTCGCTGGAGACCGTGTCGTGATGCAGGTGCCGGGGAATAGGTCCCCCAGGCGCGGCCGCCACGAGGCGCTTGTCGATCTTCTCGCGCACCTCCAGCCGGTCCGGATCGTTGTGGCGGATGAGGCGGTACGCCGCGTCCAGGATGGCTTGGCTCGACCGGAAGTTCTCCCGCAGGACGATCCGCCGGGCCTCGGGATAGGCCGCCGTGAATCCCAGGATGTTGCTGATGGCCGCGCCGCGAAACTTGTAAATGCTCTGGTCGTCATCCCCCACGACCGTGATGTTCCCCTCGCCCCCCGCCAGCAACTTCACCAGTTCCCACTGGGTGTGATTCGTATCCTGGAACTCATCCACCAGGATGTAGCGGAACCGCTGGCGATACTTCTCCAGGATCAGGGGATGCTCCCGGAACAGCCGGAGGCAGAGCAGCACCTGATCCCCGAAATCCACCAGGCCCCGCTCGCCCAGCAGGCGCTGGTATTCATTGTAGCACGCCGCCAATTCCTGCTGCAGGGCCGCCTCCTCGCCAGGCGCAGAATCCTCCGGCGCCGTCTTGGCCCCTGCCAGCTCGGCCGCGAACGCCAGATATGCCTCCGGCGTCACCGCCTCGTCTTTCGCCCGGCTGAACAATGTCACCAGGGCCTGGAGATGCTTCGTCGGGTCTCCCAGCGGGCGGAGGCGCTGGAGGGACAGCGCGAACAGGTTCTCCCGCAGGAACACGAGTTGCTCGGGCCGCGTCAGCACCCGGAAATCGGTCGTGAGGCCCAGGGCCAGCCCCTCGTCCCGGAGCACGCGATCGCCGAAGGCGTGGAAGGTGCTGATCCACATGTCCGCGAAGCCGTAGGGGACCAGGAGGTCCACCCGGGCTTCCATTTCCTCGGCGGCCTTATCGGTGAATGTGAGCGCGAGGACCTCGGACGGGCGGGCCCGCTTGGCGGCCACCAGGTAGGCGATCCGGCGGGTGATGACCGTCGTCTTCCCCGTGCCGGCCCCGGCTACGATGAGGAGCGCTCCTTCGCCGTGCGTGACGGCGGCGGCCTGCTCCGGGGTCAGCCCTTCCAGGATCCGCAGGAGCGCCGGGTTCTCTTCTGGGACGACGGTCGTCATCGGCTGCAGCCTAACACAGTTCCACTGCCCCATCAAGGCACGCGGGAGGC
>Ga0315282_10002265_pt1 | contig 35668 bp, 34 predicted proteins | sample YL17G07_20_MG_FD_203693 | JGI IMG/M metagenome (GOLD analysis project Ga0315282, IMG submission 203693) | Sediment microbial communities from Yellowstone Lake, YNP, Wyoming, USA - YL17G07_20 | ecosystem: Environmental > Aquatic > Freshwater > Lake > Sediment | place: USA: Wyoming | collected...
GATGCTCCTCTATAACTCATCTGGGGACGGCTGTCCAGTTCGGCTTGCAACAGGTGAATTCGTTTCAGTTTTCCGGACGGAATGAATTCACCCTGCTTTAATGCAAAAAAACCTTGACAAAAGGATTGAATTTATGTACCATTTCGTTCGATAATAGAATAAAGGATAAATCGATATGATATCATTTAAATTCAACGAGAAAAAAACTACACAAATCGTTGCTCTTTTTATAAAGAAGCATGGCGAAAGGCTGAATTATACGAAATTAATCAAGTTGCTTTATCTAACAGACAGAGAGGCTCTGTCTCGCTGGGAAAGATCGTTAACGGGCGATTCTTATGTATCAATGCCGAAAGGCCCAGTATTAAGCAGAACATATGATTTAATCAACTATGAACCCGATCCAAACGGCAAGTCTTATTGGTATGAATTTATTTCCAAAAGTATATACGATGTTTCGCTGGCCAAAGATCCAGGGATAGATGAGTTAAGCAAAAGAGAATTGGATCTCATTGACGAGATATTTGAATGCTACAAAGATAAAACATGGGGACAAATGATCGACATTTGCCATGATTGTTGTCATGAATGGGAACATCCTAGTGATACTTCCATCCCACTACAGATTGAAGATATTTTGAGGGAATTGAAGAAAACGGAAAAAGAAATTGAATTAATAAATGAAGAGACATCTAATCTTAAATATTTTGATTTTATTATGCCATCAATTTAATGCTTTCCGTAGGGAGTACCTTTCTTATCCCAACCCCTTCAAGTTCGAATGAACATTTGTTCATTATAATCGCAATACAAGAATGTTCTAATACTGCTCTCCTAGTAAATGTCGCGACTCCCAAAATAGGATGCGATGAAACTTGCCGCTTGAATGTTGGGGAGCATCCATTTTTAAAATGGAACTCTGTAATAGATTATGCTTATGCAAGAATAACCCCCATTTCTAACTTAGAATATTGTCTTAAAACTGATACAATCAAAAAAGATTCTCCAGTCAGTGGACAGTTATTAAAAAAGATACAAGATTGAGCATTAGCTTCTCCAAGTATTCCCAAAAGACATCTAAACTTCCTTCTTCAAAACATTTGATCCAAATATATCCAAACAATTTTTATTTCGACAAAATTGAAACTGACCCACTACCCTAAGGAAAGTTCGCTTGTACAAGGTACAAACTTATGGTAACTTTTTCTATGGATAACATTAGTTCGATCCGACGCAATTCGTGAGCGAAATGAGAGACGCGAAGAATCACAGATTAATTGGCGGGGCATTATGTCTCGACTTTGCCAACACGGTGGTGGGACACGGGGCAATTCCCATGCATGAATATCTCATGGACTATGGAAACCTTGTTTTATGGAGCCAACACACTCACCTCATGACTCCCCCGGAAGCAAAGTCCCTTATTCGAGAAGCCCCGCGGCATCCTTCCAAATCTCTTGCGGCTTTTAAGAAGGCTCTTATTCTTCGAGAACTGATTTATCGTATTTTCTCCGCTGTCGCCCAGAACACCCATCCCAAGCAGACGGATCTCAATCAATTGAATATTGCTCGTCTAGAGAGCCTCCAGCACTCCTTTATCGTCCAAACGAAACAGCGATTTTCTCTTGAATACACCGATCCAATGGCATTGGATCGGATGCTCTGGCCGATCGCGACATCTGCCACGCAACTCCTGACTTCTAACAAACTCAAGCATGTGAAGCAATGTGCTGGAGAGGGATGTGACTGGCTTTTTCTGGATACCAGTCGAAACCATTTGCGACGCTGGTGTACGATGGACGAATGTGGCAATCGGGCCAAGATGCGCAGACGATATGAGCGTGTCAGGAACCGAACCTCCCTTTGACCCCAATCCTCTTCTGAGCAATGTCACTTTCCTATTCAACAAACCCCTTGACATTCCCTCTATTCTTTGCTATAAGTTGACACCAGTATAATAAAAATTAGAGGTGTTATTCCCGACGCTCTTAAGGGCGGGCTTTGCGGGGCACATACCGGCCAACGGAGGACTGACTTATGAGAAAAAAGAAAATGTCGCTTGCTCTGTTTGTCTTGTTTCTATCATCGATCGTCCCTGTGACCTCCATCACAGGTGACCCGTTGAAGGGGACGGAGAAGAAAGACGATCCTGTTGGGATGGAGTACAGGGCTACCCCCAATGTCATTACAGGGTTTGAGGAAAATAGTGTTGGGGCGGGGGTGGAGGGGGCTACCATTCAAGGAGGGGGAAGGCTGGCCTTCCCTAACCGCGGAGTCGGAGATTTCGGGGCAGTCGGGGGCGGAGAAGGGAACCTTGCAGGTGATCGGGCTACTGTTTCGGGAGGATCACTCAATCAGGCAAGTGGTTTCCGCTCAAGCGTGGGAGGGGGTTCGAATAATATTGCCCAAGGCGAGCATTCCACCGTAAGCGGAGGATCCAACAACACAGCAAGCGCCACAAGAAGCACGATCAGCGGGGGTTGTTATAATACTGCAAGTCATTTCGACACCACGATTGGCGGGGGTGCAGGGAACAGCGCAAGCTTCACCCATGCTACGGTAGGAGGAGGGACTAGAAACACTGCCAGTAGCTTAGACGCGACGGTGAGCGGTGGTTCCAATAATCTTGCCAGTGGTGCTTACGCCACGGTCAGCGGGGGCTCCAGCAATCTAGCCAGTGGTTTCGGTGCCGTCATAGGCGGTGGTTCCGGGAATACCACCAGAGCCTCAAACACGACGGTCAGCGGAGGACTGGGAAACCGCATTAGTGACCACTACAGCACAGTGGGAGGAGGCTTGGGAAATACAGCAGGCAATAGAAATGAAGACCTTGCGGATGCCCAATACTCTACTGTGAGCGGAGGGATCGACAATACGGCAGCGGGTTTGGGGAGCGCCGTCGGCGGAGGGGGGAATAATGTCACCGAAGGATCATTCTCAACGGTTCCAGGCGGCTTTCGAAACCAGGCGGACGGTCACTATTCCTTTGCTGCCGGATCCCATGCTAGCATTCATTCATCACACCCCGGCACCTTTCTATACGCCGACTCCACTGACAACCGTTTCGATTCCAACGCTGCCAACGAGTTTGCGGTCCGAGCTACCGGAGGGGTTCGTTTTGTTACAGGAACCGATCTTCTCGGAATCCCTAATGCGGGTGTGAGGCTTGAATCAGGAAGTAGTTCGTGGAGTTATATGAGTACTCGGGATATAAAAGCCAACTTCTCGTTCGTGGAGGCAAAGCAAGTTCTCCAGAAGCTGTTCAATGTTCCCATTCGTACCTGGAGCTATCGCCATCAGACCCCTTCCATTCAACACATGGGGCCTCTCGCTGAAGACTTTTATGCCGCCTTCGGCTTAGGGGAGGACGAAGAATACATCAACACGGTCGATGTGGAGGGTGTGGCCTTGGCGGCCATTCAGGGATTGTATCAACTGGTAAGAGAACAGCAGGATCAGATGATGGCTCAGCAAGGGAGAATTGCTTCCTTAGAAATCGAAAAGGCTAACCAACAGGAGCACCTTGCGGCACTGGAAGCACGACTGGCTAGGATAGAACAGGGGATTAGATTAAAATGAAAGGAGACTAAAATGGAGAAATATGTCACATTAGCCAAAGAGCTCAACATGCTGAATGCGAGGCTGATCTCGCCGAAGGAAATTGTTTTCGATCTCCGGGCCATTTTGAAATGTCGATGGGGATGTGACAATGTCTTTCAGCAGAACATGAAGTGCGATACGAGAAATACGACTTTTCAGGAAAGAGTCCAAATGATCAAAAGCTATCGCTCCATCCTCTTGCTCCATTCACACGATCCCCAGGAACTGAGTCGTGTTGTTCTTGAGGTCGAGAGGGTGGCTTTTCTTGATGGTCACTATTTCGCCTTTGCGGTCCGAGGGTGTAACTTATGTAAAGACTGCACCCTAAAGATAGGAGAACCTTGCCCTACTCCGAACAAGATCAGGCCTTGTGACTCTAGTTTCGGTATCGATGTTTATCAAACGGCAAGAAACTTGGGATTACCCTGTCAAGTCCTTCAAAATAAGAATGAGGTCCAAAACCGGTATGGATTTGTTCTCCTCGATTAAGCCCCCTCTCATGAGGCCAGATCTTTTGGCTTCAGGAACCCAACGTCTACGAGGAGGGAGAAGTCAAATGGTTGACTCAAAGCTGAAAACGGTTTTCATTATCGCCACGCTGATTGTCGCGGCTTCCTTGTTAGAAAACACTCATTCCCATGCAGGAGAGAGCATGTCGTCTTCAGAGATCTGGTCCGGATTGCTCCAGAGAATGCCTTATCCTTATACGATACCGCTTGCCCCTGAGGAATCGACCGCCATCGATGGCACCTACACTAAGTTTGAGTTGAAAGATACTCCACCGATTCCCTGCAGGCGTTGTCCGGATTATGCCCCAGAGGGTGGCTTATGGAATATCAACTTCAACAAAGGGGCCTTCAGAATAATGCATACGGTCACAGGCTGGAAGAGCATCGGAACCTTCATCCTGTCAGGAGATCAGCTCGTTCTCGCCAATGACCCAACCTGTCAAGAGGTGATCGGCGTTTATGCGTGGAGGTTGGAGAAAGGAGCTTTAATCCTGAAGGTAATCGCGGATCATTGCGCTATCGAATTAAGGGGTAAGAATTTGGCCGGTCTTCCCTGGCTTTCCTGTCAACCTCCAAACACAGAAGCTGCTACAACCGATCACTGGCTCAAACCTGCTGGCTGCGATGATTAAGCCCAAAGCCCCTTCCCTGCTCCCTAGTGAGCTGGAGCAATAGAGATACCCGCTTTGCGGCAGTTCTTTGTGTGATGCTCTCGCATTCCAACCACGTCTTCGGCCCGGGGAAGAGCGATGCCTAGGGCAGCGACTGCATCGTTGTGTTCGGCGCAGCGAGTAATGCTGTCGAGGTAACGAAGATCTTCTCGTGCTATACGACGGGCATCCTCTGCGAACAGCCGCGGCCCGTGCCCCGGGATCACCCTTCCGATGTCCGCGGTGATCAGGGTGAGCAGACGCTGGAGGGTGCGGCGGTACTCGGCCAGGTTGTCTACGAAGGGGATCTCGCAAGGCGAAAGATAATCGCCAACCAGAAGATAGTCTTCTGCCCTGATGGCCATGCAGTCTGGGTGATGGCCGGGAATGAGAAATGCCTCGATGTCGAGGTCGCCAATGTTGAAGTGTCCGCCGTCATCAAGTCCCCGAACCTCAGCCGGCCAGGCGTACCCCCAGGGCCTTTCGACGTACCACTGCGAGTCAAACTCATGAGCCTTCGCCATGGCTTCAGCTGCCAGCTTGCCGTGCTCAGCGACGGATTGAGCGAGAACCGAACTGGTGTACACGGGCACGCCGGGAAAAACCCCGTGGCCCACGATGTGGTCCCAGTGGCTGTGGGTGAAAAAGAGCGCCTTCACGGACGCATCGCTGGGAATGAACCGGACAAGATCAGCGAGTTCCCGTGGGAAATATCCGGGGTCGACCACCAGACAGTTACAGTCGTTGCAGATGACCGTGGTCGTCAGTTGCCAGATTCCGCTCGTTAGAATCTCGATCCGCGTTTGACTCACGGGCGACTCCGTATCACGGGCAAGTCGGCTGGATGCCCCGCCTTGCCTGCCTGCGGTAGGCAGGTAGGCGGGGAAGAAAGCCGACCCTATAATCATATTTACATTACCCGGAAGCCCCGCCCTGTGCCTGCCTGCCGGTAGGCAGGGGCGGAGAGCTTCACTTCCGGCTCTCTGGAGCAAGAGCGCCCATGAGCCTCGGCAGGTCTCCGAAGCGGCCAATGAGCCCGAAAATCAGCGCTGCCAGCAGGACGAAGGCAACGCTCACACAAGCCATCACCGGCGTGTACCCGTAGCGCAGGGCGTTAAAGATCTTGATCGGCAGCGTCTCCACTGTGAAACCGGACACCATGTAGGCGACGATGTACTCGTTCAAACTGAGCACGAAGCAAAAGGCAAGACCCGAGACCATGTAGGACCGTACCATCGGGAAGATCACTGTGCGGAAAACCACCTTGGAGTCGGCCCCCATGGTCTGGGCGGCCTCGATGATCTCCCGCTCGATGGACTCGAAGCCGAGCGAAATCGTGACGAGAGGCAAGGTGACGAAGAAGATGGCATGGGAGATGATGGTCGCCACCATCTGTCCGTAAAGCCCAACCGTTGCCCAGAACGCGAGAAACCCCAGGGCCGTGATGACCGGCGGAAGGATGAAGGGCGATATCCCGAGCATGAAGAGGACGCGGGCGTAGAAGATCCGGTACCGCCACAGGAAGTAGGCCAGAGGCAGGGCAATCGAAATGGCCACCAGACTTGAAAGGGTCGCGATGACCAGGCTGTTCTTAACCGGAATCATCCAGGCACTTTCTGTGAAGAGCTCAACATACCATGCCAGGGAAAGCCCCTGGGGCGGAAAGAACAGGCTTTTCTTCTCGTTCAGCGACACCCCAGCGACAACCACGATGGGGCTCATCAGGAAGATGAGGATGAAGGTCAGAAAGAGACGGCGCACCGCTCTGTTCATCTTTGTTCGGGTCCCTTCCCTTTGCCCACCACCATGGTGAGTCCAACCAGGGCAAGACTGACCAGCATGAAGAATACCGCCATCGCTGCAGCGAAAGGCAGGTTGGAGCGGTAGATGGCCTCGTCGGTAATCAGCACGGAGAGTGTCCAGTGCTGGGGTCGGCCCAGAATTTGCGGGATCAGATAGGTCCCAAGGGTGAATACAAAAACCATGATCAATGTGGCCACGATGGGGCTGCGCAGGGATCCCACCACCACCGAGAAAAAGGTCTTGACAGGAGAGGCGCCCAACGTTTGAGCGGCTTCCGGCAGATACGGGTCGAGTCGCGAGAGCGGCGGATACAGCACCAGCACCGTGTATGGAAAAGCGATGTAGCACATGCCGCACGTCACGGCCCAGAACCCGGGTGACCAGCTCACCGGCTGTTCCATGAGTCCCAGCCAAACAAAGAGATTTGAAATGCCTGCCGTTTGAGAGAGCAAAAGCGACCAGGCAAACGCCACGATGACTGCCGACAGGGAGAGCACCGATACCAGAATGACCAGCCACACTACTTGGGCCTTCCGCCGCATGCGGGTGATGAAGTAGGTAAAGGGAAATCCGAGCGCCACACAGATGACTGCACACAGCGCCGAGATGAAAATGGAGAATACGAGGACCCGGCCGAAGAGCGCGGTGAAGAGGTTCCGATAATTGTTGAGGTCGAAATCCGTCGTGTAAAAAGCTCCGGGAACGCGGTGAAAGAAGCTTACCGCCACCATGATCCCGAAGGGGATGACGAAGAAGGCCACGAGCATGACGCCCGGGTAGATAATGGGCAGGTGGGTTCGCAGCCCTTTCGGCTTGTCCCCGATCATGACGTTAGCACCACGCAGGCGGACGGTGGCAGGATCGCCGTCGCTCTGTCCCCCTGTTTGACGGCCGGCCGGCCTTTGGGGGTGGACTGGCTGATGATTTGAAGTCCATTGCAGTCGAGGTAGATTTCGACGCTCGAGCCGACGTCGCGCACGAAAGTAACCTTGCCCTTCAGGTTGTTCTCCCCCTCCTGGGCGCCAGGTACCACCAGGATGTCCTCGGGCCGCACCGAGATCGTGATCTCTCCGCCGGAGATCACGCCCTCCGGCATGAACTCAATTTCCAGAGTGTTGCCGGACACCGCCACCTTTCGGCTGCCGCTGCAGATACCTTTGAGCAGATTGCTCGTGCCGATGAAGTCCGCCACAAACGTGTCGGCCGGATTACGGTAAATTTCCAAGGGAGTCCCCATCTGGTGAACCTGGTTATCGGTCCCCATGACCACAATCAGGTCGGACATGGTCATGGCCTCCCGCTGATCGTGGGTGACGTGGATGGTCGTCACCCCCAGGCGCTGGTGGAGCATGCGCAACTCAAGCTGCATGTCCTCGCGCAGTTTGGCGTCAAGCGCGGAAAGCGGCTCGTCCAGGAGGAAAAGCCTGGGCTCGATCGCCAGGGCCCGTGCGATGGCGACCCGCTGGCGCTGTCCGCCTGATAGCTGGGAGATGTGGCGGTCGGCTAAGCCAGGCATCCGAACAAGTTCCAGAAGTTCCTCGACTCGGCGCCTGCACGTGGATTTGTCCACCTTGCGTACCCGGAGGCTGTAAGCGATATTGTCTCCGACGGAGAGATGGGGAAAGAGAGCCAGCGACTGAAAGACCATTCCAAAATTGCGCTGGTGGGCTGGCTGTTCGGTGATCTCTTTCCCTTCCAGGACGATCCGTCCTTGGGTCGGGTGTTCCAGCCCGGCGACGAGGCGTAGCAGGGTCGTCTTACCACACCCCGAGGGGCCCAGAAAGCAGACAAACCGGCCGTTGGGAATGAGAAGGTTCACATTCTGGAGGGCTACCACGGAGCCAAAATATTTGTGGATGTTTTCGAGCGATAAACCGGCCATGTAAATATCAACCATCGATTCATGCCGATGATAGGAAGGTTCGGGAGTCCAAGGGCTCAAGTGGAAATTGGACAAGAAACGAGGCTGGAGTGGGGATTCAGCTCCAGCCTCACATCATCAGACTATTTCGTGATCATATCTGTCCACTTCTGATTGATCCAGTCGCTCATATCCCCGGTGTAGATGTCATAGCGCGGGATGGTCGGCGGGATATCGCTCGACACCGCAGCGAACTCTTCCGGTTTCAGGTCGGTCACTTCTCTCCTCACGGTGGGTGAGGTGCCGACTTTGCGGGAAAGCTTGGCCTGGATGTCGGGACGACACATGTAATCGATGAAGATATGGGCCTCTTCGACCTTCTTGCACGCTTTGGTCAGCGCCCAGATGCCGGAGTCGAGCACACCGCCCTCTTTCGGGAAAGTAGAACGAACCGGGTGGCCGTCTTTCGCGGTCAGGGTAGCCACATCGTGATAGTATTGGCCCATAGGGATCTCGCCCGACTTTAGAGCCTGTTCGAACTGGGCCTCGTCCCGGTACCACAGCTTCACGTTCGGTTTGATCGTGGCGAGCTTGTCGAACACTTTCTGAATGCCCTCCTTGGTATCCAGGATCTTGGTGCCGCCGAAGAAGGTATTGGCGGTGATTTCCAGCAGGAAGGAGTTGCTGACAAGGGCCAGGAGGCCTAGCTTGTCCTTCTTGTCCGCCTGCCACATGTCACCCCAGGACGTTGGGGCTGTTGGGAAGACTTTGGTATTGGAGACCAGGGTGATGTACCAGGACACCGCTCCAATGCCGTCCGCCTTGCCGTCCGGGTATTTGTGGACGAAGACCGGCAGCAGGTTCTTGCTGTTGGGGATCTTGTTCAGGTCGAGCGGCATCCAGAGCTGGGTCTTCTGCCCCCTCAGCATTGGCGTCTGAGCGATCATGTTGACGTCCGCCGGGGCGATGCCCGCCTTGGCGGCTTGCTCCAGCTGAACCAGCCAGGCTTCGCCAGTGGGTTCGGCCACCGATTCCACTTTGATTCCGGTTTCCTTGGTGAAGTCGGGGAAGATGTGCTTGTCGAAGGAATCCTTGAAGTAGCCGCCGTAGGCACCGACTTTAATCGATTTTTCCTGCGCCAAGACCGGCTGCGCGACCAATATGGCTACGCAGAGGATCAGGGTGCACCACAAAAGACCTCGTTTTTTGTTTTTTCCCATGATAACCCTCCTTTGGTATAGGTGAGCGAACGGAGTGCCAATTGAAACCGCAGCACTCGACAAAATATGACGGAAAAGACAACAGAAATCAGCTTCTGAGTCAGCTGAATATATCGGAAAACAGAGCTGGATGTCAAGAAGAAAAAAAGGATACGATGCTTAGCTAATGATACGAGATCGGAGACGAATAGCTGATAAGCACACCAGGATCTGGGAACAACCATCCTCTTACTCACGTAAAAATCTCTTGGGCCGCACGTGCCGCGAGATGACCCGGCCCCTGTGGAAAGAATTCCATACCGATGAATCCATCGAATCTGACTCGTTTAAGCCAATCAGCGATGCCACGGTAATCGATCTTCCCTGTGCCCGGCTGATGACGTCCGGGCAAATCAGCGACGTGAAGATAGCCAATCCACTCCAAGTTGCTCCCCATTTCAGCCACCACGTCTTCACCCATCATGCTCATGTGGTAGATGTCGTAGAGCAGCTTCACCTGCGGGCTCCCCACGTGTCGAATGATTTCAAATCCCATCTGGAAATGATCTAGGAAGTACCCCCGATGATTGAGTACGCTGTTGAGCGGTTCCAGCAACAACACGACGCCCGCGTCTGATGCCTGATGGACTAATGTCTGTAATCCTTGTACCACGCTTTCAAATTTCTCTTGCTCTGAGAGTGGCGGTGGTGTCGTAGCACTGCCATCGGCCGCAAGCACATCGCTGAGCATCATTAGATGACGACATCTGAGCTGTTGAGCAACCGCAAAGGCCTGTTCCATTTCGGCCATCAGGCCTGGCCGCGTATCTGGATCAATCAGTGCGTGCTGTCGGTTTCCACTCATCGCAGCAATAGTGAGATTTAATTGCGCTGCTGATTCTTTGATCGCCGTCAACTCCTTGGTGCGCCAATCCCAGAACTCTATCGCAGAGTAACCGAGCGCAGAGGCTTCCTGCATCCGTTCGACAAACGGCCGGTCAGTGAAGACAGTTTCCAAGCAAAGAGAGAGTTTCATGGTGTAAGCCTTGAACAGTGTACTCCAACTTCTGGTTCAAACTGATCCCTGTGACCGAATCGCTGTTGCGATTTCCTCGAGGCGTCCTTTAACTGTTTATGGTATCTCATGAGGCCCATTTTTATTATATCCTCTTTCCTCTTCCCGTTTCACTGTCCCCGGAGGTGGGTCGTATTCTTCTAGTTCTGAAAAACGCAATAATCATGTCTGACTTCCTATTTGGACTTGCCCCCTTCCCCTCTGGTCAGCTAAGGAGAAATTGTTTATAAGAAGACAAGACGTTCCACCCAACACGAGGTTCTTGGGTGGTCAATGGGGTTGATCCGGGAGGGCAAATCTGTGCCACAAACGGCAGAAGTCGTAATCATTGGAGCGGGTGTGATCGGCTGCAGCACAGCCTATCATCTTGCCCGAATGGGCGTCACAGATATTGCGGTCGTTGAGATGGGTCAGGTAGGGAGTGGGTCTTCAGGGAAATCAGCTTCGATGCTCACTCTCCAATTCTGCCGTGATGAAATGAGTGCCCGCATGGCAAAATACTCCTACGGGAAATACATGCAATTTGAAGAGGAGATCGGCGTTCCCATTGATTTCAAGAAGAATGGGTGGTTGTCTCTGTCCACACAGGAAACCGCTCAGGATCTTCGCCAGAGTGCAGAACTTCTGCAGTCCCTCGAAGTGCGGACGGAAGTATTGGAACCGGAGGAAATCAAGCGACGGTACCCAGAGATCTATACCGAAGATCTGGTCTTTGGCACGTGGGGAGAAGACGATGGACCTGTTGATCCCCATATGATTATGTGGGGATACATCAGAAAGGCATCGCAGATGGGTGTTCATTTGTATCAAGGCGTCCACGCTACGGGAATCGAAGTGCGGCACGGAAAAGTGGAAAGGGTTTGCACAGATAAGGGTGCAGTCTCCACAAAGGTGGTCGTAAACGCTGGTGGACCTTGGGCGGTCGAGATCGGAAGATGGGTAGACATTGACATCCCGATTCTCAACCTGGCGAGGGGTATTTTGGTAACCGGCCCTTTTCCTGAAATCCCTTCTTCAAGACCCTTCGTGGAAGACATGACAGCAGAGTGGTATTACCGCCCCGAAGGGGCTGGTGTCTTGATGGGTATGGGAAAGAAACCGGTTGACGAGTTGGATGTGAAAATGACCTACGACATGATGGAGGAGATCATAGAGGCAGGAGTCCATCGGGTCCCTGTTCTGGAGAGGGCTTCGGTGCTAACGTCCTGGGCAGGGGTCCGACCCATGACCCCCGACGATCGTCCTATTCTGGGATCAGTTCCATCCCTGGACGGGTTCATTCTAAACTGTGGTTGGGGTGGAACAGGAATCATACAGGCACCGATCGCAGGTCAACTCGTCGCCGAATACATCAGGGACGGGCACACCACCACCATGGATATCAGTTCCCTTGGAATCAACCGCTTTGGAAAGCAAAGACATTGGGAAGACAAGTGAAGCTCTCCTCCCCGGTCTCGACAGCGGCGGGGCAGGCAGGCACAGGGTTAGGAGGTTCACTTCACTCTGCCGTATTTGCGCATGATCCCGACCAGTCTCTCGATCGGAAGAGCATAAGCGGTCTGCTTTCGGATGCCGGCTAACGTCGTAGCCACGCACAAGGCGTTCAGGACAGCCTCTTCAACGCTCTCCACCACCGCCTCAAAGATAGGGGTTAAAACCTCGTGTCCCAAGGTCCTTACTGTAAAGCCCTCTTCGGACGGAGCGCGCAGGGAGGAGTTGATGCGGTTGCCGGTTGAAAAGGCGAGAAAGATGTCGCCGGAACTGTCCGCGCCCATCGAGCCCGCACGCGCAATTCCCAGAGCTCCCCGTCGCGCCAGTCTCTTACATTGGTCTGCAAGCAAGGGGACGTCTGTAGCGATGATGGTGATGATGGACCCTTCATGGCGAAGGGCGAAGTCGGTTTCTTTCAGGTCCGTCCTGCCTGCTACTTCAGTCACCGGTATTTCCTTGCCTACGGGCACTCCATCGACAATCAGCTGGTGGCGACGCCCGTAGTTGGCTTGCACTAACGCCGCAACACAGAACTGACGACCGTTCAACGATATCACTCTGGAACTGGTCCCTATGCCGCCTTTGAACTCATAGCAGACCATCCCGGTACCGCCACCCACAGAGCCTTCGGCGACGATTCCAGAGGAAGCAGACTCAAGGGCTTGTAGAACATGCTCCTTCTTGACATGCATTCCATTCACGTCATTCAAGAACCCGTCCCAAGTTTCACCCACAACCGGGATCATCCACCGACTTTTGGAATTCGGATTCTTCGAGAAATAGTACGAGATGATTGTGTCCCTCACCACGCCCACACTGTGCGTATTGGTGATCCCGATGGGGGTACCGAGCAATCCTGATTCCTCCACCCAGAGCAAGCCCGTCATCTCTCCATTCCCGTTCAGAGAAAATGCTCCCGCATAGACCTGGTCCTCCCAGATGTTCTTGTGAGGGAAGACCACCGTCACTCCTGTCCGAGCAATTCCTTTCACCCTGTCAGGTTCAGGCTGCCCTTCGATGACTGTCGCATGGCCGACCAACACCCCAGAAACATCGGTGATGGCGTTGTATGGACCTCGCGGCAGTTGTCCGATTCTGATTCCCAGATCTGCTGCTCTATCTCGTTTCTCGATCTGTGACATGGGGACACCTCCCACGATGCATAATCAAAATCCTTGCGGTTAGCCTCTCTGGTCCCGATCGATCCCATCGTGATTGAGACCAAGCGCTATAAGCACAATGACCTCTGTTAACAGTATACACATAGAGATACGTTGAATGGAAGTCCTTTCTCAAAATATGAGGATTCGATTGGGATAAGGAAATACTGGAAGTCATCGTGAGAAGCGTCGCCTGGTCTATCCCTGAGTTATAGAGGAATGCCGCACGTCACAGAGAAATTTTTCTTTTTTTCGATTAGAATAAGGTGCAACTCAATACGCAGAGGAGGGGCTGTCATGGCAAAAACGATGACTGACTATCAGAATCATGTGCAGGAAACGGTAAAAGCCTTTGATGAAGGGCGTGTGCTTCTTGTCAGCTGCGGAGAAGAAGGGCTTCCCAATGTCATGGCGATTGGATGGGGGACCATGGGAATCATTTGGAGAAGACCTATCTTCATGGTGTTGGTACGTCCCTCCCGTTATACTTACAAACTGATTGAGGAGACTGGGGAATTCACAGTCAATATTGTGCCACCGAAATTAAAAGAGGTGGTTCAGTATTGCGGCACCGTGTCAGGTCGAGACCATAACAAATTCAAGGAAAAAAACCTAACCCCTCTCCCATCGAAGACGGTGAAAACACCCATCATCAAGGAATGCATTCTCCATTTTGAGTGCCAGGTTGTTAATAAAAATGATCTGATCCCATCGGAATTGAGGAAATCCATCGTTCCCGAATTGTACCCAAAGGGTGATTTTCATCGTCTTTATTTTGGTGAAATCCTTACCTGCCAGCGTGAAAGTTGATTTGTGGCTTTTGAAGATTCCCTTGCAGCACGGTTGAACCGCTGCCCTGACTGAACGGATGAAGAGCCCCAAAGAAATAAGAACCTGAGGATAAATCGTTGAAGCTTAAAATCCTTGGAACCTGCAACCCTTTTTCAGCATGAGACAGCAACCCAAAATCACAGTCGGCATCATGGAAGGCAGGACCGAAATTATCGGCTGTTTAAATGGATCTTTCCGTGGGAAGGGGGTCGGTTCTTTATCAGGTCGCTTTTCGGCAAAGTCCGATACGGGAATGATCGTGCTTCTTGACGCGGCACGCCGTGAGATCCAGCGTTCTCCATCGATCAGACTCACGCCAGAGGGGGCGTCAACCTTTTCGCTCTCCAACGTTACCATCGGAAACCAGTTTCACTGGGAGAGGACAGAGGACCAAACCTTCCAGGGAGACCTAATGTTCCGGCTTCGAGAGGACGGGACAATCGTTGTCATCAATGAAATCTCCCTAGAGGATTATCTGATAAGTGTGATCTCCTCGGAGATGAATGCCCACGCTCCGATGGCATTTCTGAAGGCCCACGCGATGCTCTCCAGAAGTTGGCTTCTGGCCGCGCTCAATCAAAGGGAAAAAACAAAACGGACCTCTAACCCTGTGACAAGCATCACCGAGGAGGAGGTGATACGCTGGTATGACCGGGAGGATCACGATCTCTTCGATGTGTGTGCCGATGACCACTGCCAGCGTTATCAGGGCATCACTAAGATCGTATCCACACAAGTTGAAGAAGCTACCCGAGAAACCCGCGGGAGGGTAATAACCCATCAAGGTGAAATCTGTGACGCTCGATACTCCAAGTGTTGTGGAGGGCTCACAGAGGATTTTGGCACGGCCTGGGATAATAGAGGAGTCCCCTATCTTGATAGCATCTCCGACGCACCTATCTTCCATCAGCTCATCAGGACGGAGGAAGAGGCTCGGCGCTGGATACTTTCGGCCCCTCAAACTTACTGCAACACAAAAGACAAGGCCCTTCTCGACAAAATCCTTCCCGATTTCGACCGCAAGACGGAGACTTTCTTCCGCTGGACGGTTGGATATCGTCGAGAAGAGCTGGAAGAGATCCTGCGAGAAAAATCTGGATTTGATTTTGGCACTCTTGACGACATCGTACCCCTCCGCCGTGGTCCTTCAGGAAGGATCTTTCGGCTTAGAATTGTCGGGTCGAAGAAAAGCATGGTCGTAGGGAAGGAGCTCGAAATACGGCGCTGGCTTTCCAGGAGTCATCTTTACAGCAGCGCATTCGTTGTGACATTTGAAGCCGGTCGAGTTATCCTCGATGGTGCTGGTTGGGGACACGGTGTGGGGCTCTGTCAGATCGGCGCCGCTGTGATGGCCACTCGGGGATTTTCAGCCGAGGAAATCCTGAAGCATTATTTTAGGAACATCGAGATTCAGAAGATTTACTAAAGAAGAATCGGAATGTTGGAATGGTCGAATAACGGGGACAGACTGAAAGATGAGTGAAACAAAACCGGCTGTTGATTTTCTCATTTTATCTCAGTAAGACGCACTATTCCAAAACTCCAGCGATTAAAAGACATGCCCAAACAGAAACCCACATTACGAAACCCTTGGTCCTGGGTTCCCTCTCTCTACATGGCCGAGGGAATTCCTTACACCATGGCGATGACGGTCTCAGTAGTTCTCTACAAGCGTCTCGGCATCTCGAACACCGACATCGCCTTTTACACAAGCTGGCTCTATCTTCCTTGGGTTATTAAACCACTCTGGAGTCCGTTGGTTGACCTCTTTAGGACGAAGCGCTACTGGATTGTTCTGATGCAGCTCCTTGTCGGGACATCCCTTGCCTGCATTGCATTCACTATCCCGGCTGCTCGGTTCTTCCAGTATACCCTCGCTTTCTTCTGGCTCATGGCCTTTAGTTCTGCAACACACGACATCGCTGCCGACGGCTTCTACATGCTGGGTCTCTCGCAAGATCTACAGGCTGGCTTTGTCGGCGTCAGGACAACCTTCTACCGCATCGCCACTATCGCAACCAAAGGGGGACTCGTCATATTTGCAGGTTACCTGGAAGGAAGCGGCCATACTATCCCTGCCGCCTGGTCGATTACTCTCATTGTAGCGGCTGCTGTCTTTGGGGCTTTCTTCCTTTATCATTTTTTTATTCTTCCCTACCCTGTTGCGGACTGTCCGGCTAGCCGCAGCCCCTCGACGTCTCTTTTCGCGGATTTCTCCTACATCTTTGGCCTCTTCTTCAGGAAGAAACACATCGTGAGCATTCTTGCTTTCTTTTTCTTCTACCGTTTCGCCGAGACCCAGATTGTCAAGATCCTGGCACCCTTTCTGCTTGACCCTGGCTCAAAGGGTGGACTGGGGCTTACCACATCCGAAGTAGGGATCATCTACGGCACGGTGGGAGTCATTGCGCTATTACTGGGAGGACTTCTCGGTGGGTATGCCATTTACAGAAAGGGGCTCAAGTTCTGGATCTGGGTCATGGCCTGTGCCATGCATCTGCCTGATCTCGTTTATGTCTATCTGTCACAAGCCATGCCTAATAATATCCATGTCATTAACCTCTGCGTTGCTGTAGAGCAGTTCGGTTACGGTTTCGGCTTTACCGCTTACACGATGTTTATGATCATGGTGTCGGAGGGGGAGTATAAGACGGTTCACTATGCCATCGCCACAGGGATTATGGCTTTGGGCATGATGCTACCAGCCATGTTCAGCGGTTGGCTTCAGGAGCAGCTAGGCTATCAGAACTATTTCGTCTGGATCATGGCAGCGACAATTCCGGGATTCATCGTGACCGCCCTGGTAAAAATTGGTCCAGAATTCGGAAAGAAAAAGACCTAAGGAAGGATTGGGTTCACCAGTAGAGGGCACAGAGAAATAATCTTCTAATTGGCGGGGAGGTCCCGCCAATTTAAAGGATTGTTGCCCGCGGGGCTTGACATGAGTCTACAGACTTTGTGGGAAATCGGTATCTCCTGACTCCTCACAAAAAATCTTCCTCCGTTTACTCTGTGACTCTGTGGTGATAAATCTGTTCTGAGCTGGACGTGAGAGGGCTTTGAAACGACGACGATTCAAGACAGCTTTTATCCTGGGGGCTGGGCTGGGGACTCGGCTTCGTCCATTAACAGAGCGCATCCCGAAGCCACTTCTCGAAATCGGGGGGCGCCCCATCATCACTTACGCCATGGATCACCTCCTGAACGTCGGCGTGGATCGCTTCATCATAAATACCCATTACTGTCCAGAGGTTTACTCGGAGAAATTCCCTGACAGGCAATGGCGCGGCGTACTCGTTACTTTTCGTCATGAGCCGGTCCTTCTGGAGACAGCAGGAGGACTCAAAAACATCGAAGATCTCCTCAAAGAGGATGAAGCCATCCTCTGTTACAACGGCGATGTGTTAACCAACCTTCCGTTACAGAAACTTCTGGAGGCCCACGAACAGAAACGACCCGACGTGACGCTTGCTCTGAGAAGCAGTGGCCCTTTATTGAATGTAAACATCAATGAGGCTGGTGAGATTTGCGACCTTCGTCACGTCCTCGGAAATCAGGGAAGCCAAAGTTGCCTCTTTGCCGGCATCTACGCTGTGCAAACATCGTTCCTCCGGTTTCTGGAACCTGGAAAGATCGAATCCATTGTTGATGTGTTCATCAGAAGCATTGTACAAAGACCGGGGTCGATCCGTGGGATCATTGTTGACGAAGGGGAGTGGCACGACATCGGTTCCCCCGAAGCCTATCAAGAAACGGCAAAGCACATGGCGCATGGAGGATAGCAGCAAAATCATTAAAGAAAATGGCGCGCAGGATCGAGAATTTTAGATAAATGAGTCCGCAATCCGAATTTCGAAATCCAAAATACGAAGAGATGATATCTCTTGCGAAGGAAGCCTTGCGGCTATCGGAGTCCGCCGCCATTGAACTTTCTCCCTTGGAGGGGAGAGGATCAGATCGAGCGTTCTTCCGGTTGAGATGGAGTCGTAACGATTCGGCCATCCTCGTGCGTTACGATCCGAAGCGAGTGGAGAACACGTACTATGCCGACATTGCCGCATTTCTCGTTGGCATCGATGTCCCGGTACCGAAGTTGATCCGCCACGATTCAACCCGCTGTCTCGTCGTCATGGAAGACCTCGGGGATACCGACCTCTGGTCCCTCAGGGAAAACCCCTGGGAGGCTCGAAGATCTCTTTACCAAAAGACGCTTGCCGTCGCGCACAGACTTCATTCCTTTCCCGAAAGAGACTTTCCTTCGAGCCGCGTGATGCTCATGGAAGGATTTGGCCCTGATCTCTACCGCTGGGAGCGAGACTACTTCAGGCATCATTTTGTCAGGGGTGTTTGCGGCATCAAACTCGAGCCTTCCTTTGAGCGTGAACTTGAAGCCGAACTCTCCAAACTGGCAGAGCGACTTGTGGCAACAAGGCGTTCCCTCGTTCACCGGGACCTGCAATCCCAGAACGTGATGGTCCGAAATGGAGATCCCTTCTTTATTGACTTCCAGGGAATGCGCTTCGGGAGTTTCTTCTACGATCTTGGTTCGCTTCTCTGCGATCCCTATGTGATGTTTTCCGACAGCGAGCGTTATGAACTTCTATCCTTTTACTATGAACTCTCCAAATTGGAAATTGACCTGGCTGCCTTCCAGAACACCTTCTGGGAAGCCTCGGCACAGCGCCTCATGCAGGCTCTTGGAGCTTATGGATTTTTGGGCCTCAAAAAAGGGCTGAAAGTCTATCTCGATTATATTCCCAACGGACTCGATAACCTCTGCCTTGCTACCACCCGAGTGTCGTCGCTCTCCCGACTTCGGGAACTAACCTGGCAATGCAAAGAGAGATTTGGGCAAAGGGGATAGGTTCCTTTTCCCCTCGTGGAACCAAAGGCTCCTTCAAGAAGCGCCCATCTCAATGGATAGCAACCGGGGAGTACTAGGAGGCATCGCCCCTTGACACACGAATCCTTGTTTATTATATTCTATGCACTTCTCCAAGAGGGCCCTCATTAAATCAAGGATGGCGGGGAATAGAGAGCTGATGATGAACGCGATTTTAAACAGTCCTTCTCAATGGCCCCAAAACCGTAGCCCCCTTTTCCGCAGGCGCGCCAGGCGCCGCTAAATCCCCCCTTTCCCTCCGGCCTAGCCGCCGGACATACTCTTCATCCACAGAGAGAGAAAATGCAAGATAATGAAAGGAGACCTTTATGGACAAAATTGTGCTTGCTTATTCCGGTGGGTTAGACACATCGGTTATCCTAAAGTGGTTGGTCGAGAAAGGCTACAATGTCATTGCCTACGTGGCTGACGTCGGCCAGAACGAGGATTTCGAAGCTATCTCAGCCAAGGCTCGTGCGACCGGGGCTTCCAAGGTTTATGTTGAAGACCTAAAGAACGAGCTCATCACCGATTACGTGTTTGCCGCTATTAAGGCAAATGCCATCTACGAAGGCCGCTATCTTCTGGGCACATCGCTTGCACGACCGCTCATCGCCAAGCGGCAAATTGAAATCGCCCATATCGAGAAGGCCCCCTTCATCGCCCACGGTGCGACGGGCAAAGGCAACGACCAAGTCCGCTTCGAGTTGAGCTATTACGCCCTCGATCCGGGAATCAAAGTCATCTCGCCCTGGAAGGACAAGGAATTCCTTGCGGCATTCAAAGGCCGGAGCGACCTCCTTTCTTACGCAGCGGCCCACGGCATTGATGTGAAGGTGTCGAAGGCCAAACCGTTCAGCGAAGACGCTAACCTCATCCACATCAGCCATGAGTCGGGAATCTTGGAGGACCCTGAGACTGAACCTGGAGAAAACGTCTTCTCTTGGACAAAAAACCCTAAGGATGCGCCGAACGAGGAGACGCGTCTTTCTATCCATTTCAAGGACGGCATCCCCATTAAGGTCGTCGATCGAACCCACAACGTCACGAAAGAAACGCCTTACGGTCTTTTCACTTATCTTAACGCCGTTGGCGCTGAGAACGGCATCGGTCGGGTGGACATGGTCGAAAACCGATTCGTGGGGATTAAGAGCCGAGGAGTCTACGAAACACCCGGGCTGACGATCCTCCGAGCCGCCCACATGGACATCGAGGGAATCGCTATGGACCGCGAGGTCATGCGGCTACGGGACATGTTAGCCCCCAAGTTCGCTGAGATCGTCTACTATGGTTTCTGGTTCTCACCGGAAATGGACTTTCTCATGGCCGCCATCAACAAGAGCCAAGAGGTGATCGACGGAGTCGTCCACTTGACACTTTACAAGGGAAATGTCCTCATCACGGGTCGGGAGTCACCGAGTTCACTCTATGACAAGGACCTGTCGAGCATGGACATTGAGGGCGGCTTCGATCAACAGGATTCGTATGGGTTCATCATCGTCAACGCCATCCGGCTCAGAGCTCACAACGCCATCATGACCAAGCGGGGGAAAAAGGTCACGGACTTCATGAAAAACGGGCGATGACCCATCTTGTGAGATCGTGGGCAGGCAACGTTGATTCGGACGGCATCTTTAAGCATAATGAAGGGCAATGAAGCCTCTCACGGTGGTCAGCCCCTACAGCCCAGGGATTTTGTTTGAGAAGACTCTGCTTCCCCTGACGAAGTCAGACTTGGTCGAACGTATTGTGATCGTCAGTCAGGAACCTATTCATTTCAAAATGGATAGGTGTCATGTTCTTGCTTCCGAGCCTCTTCCATCACAAGAGACGCTCAGCTTGATTCTGGACGGGATTCAGACAAAGTACCTGCTTGCCTTTTCGTGGCCTCAACAGATATCCCTTGAACCCAAAGTTGTGGAGAAATATCTCGAAGTGGCCGAGTCTACCCAAGCAGGTCTTGTTTATTCGGATTTCTATGATGAAAGCGACCAGGGAAAAACCCTTCGTCCGTTGAACGATTATCAGCTGGGGAGCGTGCGCGATGATTTTGACTTTGGCGCCATGATGCTCTTCTCGGTCCCTTCTATTCGGAAGGCCTTGAAAACATATGGTGCCATACCGGAAGTGACATTTGCTGGCCTTTATGATCTTCGTCTGAAGGTTTCCGTTGACCACTCTGTATTGCATGTTGGGGAGCCGCTCTATACGGTGATAAAGACGGGTGAGCCCTCCTGCAATGAGAAACTTTTTGGGTACGTTGATCCTCGTCATCAAGCCGCACAGAAGGAGATGGAGACCGTCTTCACGGAATACCTGAAGAAGATCGGAGCTTATCTACCACCCCATCAGCTGAGGGAAGTCAACCCAACAACCGAATCCTTCCCTGTAGAGGCTTCTGTCGTCATCCCCGTACGGAACCGGAAAGAAACGATTTCCGAAGCGCTGAAAAGCGCACTGTCACAGCAGACAGACTTTTCATTCAACGTCATCGTGGTGGATAATCATTCAAAGGATGGGACAACAGTGGTTCTTTCCGATCTCGCCAGGCGGTATTCTAATCTCAAACACATTGTCCCAAAAAGGACCGATCTTGGTATCGGTGGCTGCTGGAATGAAGCCACCCACTCCCAGGCCTGCGGCCGTTATGCTGTTCAGCTCGACTCGGACGACCTTTACAGCACCCACCACACCTTGCAGAGAATGATCGACATGCTTCGGCAGGGTAGATATGCCATGGTCATCGGTTCCTATACTCTCGTCGATTTCGAGTTGCGGGAGATTCCACCTGGTCTCATCGACCACCGTGAATGGACCGATGAAAACGGTCACAACAATGCGTTGCGCATCAATGGATTAGGTGCTCCGCGGGCTTTCAACACCAGCTTGATGCGCAAGATCGGATTTCTCAATGTGAGTTACGGTGAGGATTACGCGGCCGCTCTGAGAATCTGCCGGGAATGGCGGATCGGAAGGATTTACGAAAATCTCTACCTGTGTAGACGCTGGTCGGGCAACACGGATGCAGCTCTCAGCCTGGAGGATGCCAATCGAAATGATGCTTTCAAGGACAAAATCCGTACCGAGGAAATCCTCGCCCGACAACGAATCGCAGAGCGCATAGAGCAAAGGGCATAGAGTCACTACTCAAAGGGACAGCACATTTCAGATTGAATGCCTCGCTTAGGCTCTAAGATTGGAGAATATGATTTTAGAAGTTACGCTATGCGCTATGTGCTTTGCCTTTTTCCCTGCGGAGGATAGACGTCACCCATGGGAATTCTGATCCGGCCCTGGCAGAAAGAGGACCTTGCCACTATCAGTAGAATCACCTTGGAGTCTTGGATATCTACCTACTCGAGTTTCATTCCTGAGAGTGACATCAGGTCTTATCTCGACGCCCATTATGAGGAAGCGTCCCTTCTTCGTTTGTTCGACGATCCGTCCATGTATGGTTTTATAGCGGAGACGGATGGCCAGATCGTTGGCTACGCAAGACTCGTTTTTGACTGGAATGAGCATCGCCTCTTTATCTTCTCGCTCCATGTAGTTCAAAAGTTTCAAGGCCAGGGTATCGGCAGGCAGCTTCTCGAGGCAGCGGAAGGATACGCTGCAGGAAAACGCCTCGATGAGATCTGGATAGGTGTCATGGTGAAGAACAAGCGGGCACTCCTGATTTACAGAAAAGGAGGATTTCTATTTGTCCAGGAAGAACCCTTCCCCGTGGGGAAAACCACGGTGGCTCATCTTGCCGGTTACAAGAAGTTGGGCAGAAGCACATTGCTTCACCACAAGACCTACGCTTTTTTTGATGAAAGACAAAAGTCGAACGCTCTCCCCGCACTTTGCCTCGAACTTCTATCGGACCAAAAAAAAGCCTGGCAGGATCTTCGGGATGGGTACGAATCCTTTAAGAACGTCAGGGAACGGGATCTGTCTTGTAGGTATTTCCGCGTCCGCATCCAGCACAACCCGGGAAGGCTCAAGAGCTGCACGGCGGGTACGGGCCCAAACAGTGAGAACAGGCAGCCGTGTTTCCTCTGTCTGGATCATCTTTCCCAAGGACAGAAAGGTATCTTATACCAAAATGAATACCTAATTCTCTGCAATCCCATGCCTATTCTCTCTTCTCACTTCACCGTTTCTCATTTAGACCACCGCCTCCAGGCCATTGATGAACATATCGGGACTTTTCTCCAGCTTATGGTGGATCTGAGTCCTGGCTGGGTAATCCTCTACAATGGGCCCCAATGCGGCGCCTCCGCGCCAGAGCATCTTCATTTTCAGGCAGCCCGATCAGGACGGATGCTCATCGAGAAAGAAATTCGGGAAGGAAAGAGACTCGCTTTAGTCAAAGAGATGGATGATGTTCTGTTCTATCGGGTGAACAACCTTGGACGCGAAGCCATTCTCCTGGAAGGGAGTGACCCGATGGCCGTGGAACACGCTTTCAAGGGTTTTCTGAACGGTTTGCAAAATGTCCTCCTTCTCAACGAAGAACCCATGATCAATATCGTTGGTTTCTATGAAGGAAGGAAATGGCGTCTTATTGTCTTTCCGCGCCGGAAACATCGTCCTGATGCGTTTTTCAAGGAAGGGAATGACCGTGTTGTGGTCAGCCCCGGGGCGATCGATATGGGCGGCCTCGTGATCACTCCTGTGGAAAGAGATTTCGAATGCCTCGATGCAGCTGCTGTGAAGATTATTTATAGGGAAGTATCCTTGGGAGAAGAAACCGTCGAAAAGGCTATCCACGCGATGCGCTGATTAAAAACAGGACTGAGCTATGAGTAAAGGCTTCACCGCCAACACCGAGATTTGACTTGACGGAGATTGTCAAGAAAGATCTCGACTTCTTCCCCCCTAAAATACGGACTTCCAAGAAGTTTAGATGCGACCTATCTTATGAACCGTAATTGATAATTGACAACCCAATCCATAACGGGCAGATGATTTTGTCATTAATTTAGAAGCTTGTTGATGAAGGAAAAAGCGCCACTAACATAAAATTAATGCGCGGCCCGTCTGAACTCATATCGTGGAAGATATCTTAGGGAGGGTTACATGGAACACATCAGAGTTGTTGGTATAATCGGGAGCCCAAGGAAAGGTATGAATACAGACACACTCGTCCAAAGAGTATTAGACGGGTGTCGGGAGGCGGGCGCCTTTGTGGACAAAATCCATTTGAACGATCTTGATATTCAACCGTGCCAAGCATGCAGAATTCAGGATGGCACTGGATGCACCTATCATGATGGGATGAATCAAATCTATGAGGTGTTCGAAAGCGCGGAGGGTCTTGTGCTGGGGACTCCAGTTTACTACAATACTGTCTCTAGCCAAATGAAACTAATGATTGACCGATCCTACTGTCTCGCCAAACTTGTGATTCTACCTTCTGGCAAAAGGACTTACGTCAGCACAGTAAAAAAGAAGAAAATGGGAATTGTTGTTTCGGTCGGTGGAAGTGGACTGAACCCTGCGTGTGTACTCCCGGTTTATGATCTATGGTCGCCTGAAGTGAACCTTGTGATTACTGATCATATCTTCGTAACTCACGCACAGTTGGGGAAGGCTCCGATGGAAAGCAAGGAACTCTTGCAGGAGGCGTTTACGAAAGGTCAGGATCTTGTTCGTCAACTCGGTTGTTGCTGAGAGCCCGGCTGAGAGATCAGATTGTCTAAACGACCTAACTATGGCAAGAACTCTCGCTGGTAAAGCCGCATGACGGTTTTCCCAGCGGGTTATTCATTCTTTCAACCAGAAATCAACAAATCTTAAGGACTTCCATCCTTACTCTTTGTAAGTGAAACTGTTGGATCGAGATCAATGCTGACGGTGTACGTCAAATAAAATGGTAGTCAGGACGGCTTCACCTCAAGAGACTTTTCCTTATATAGTGTGCTCGGTCTTCGTTGCTCAAACAATTCTCGCAACCATGATCCCCGAGCGAGTCCTGCTCTGCATTAGATACCGGCAGAGTGTCTGCCTGGAGAGAACAACCCTCCCTTCAGCGCTGGAGGCATGAAGCAGGCGAATTCGATTTTTCACTCTTACGGTAAATCCCACATGCTGAACATCAAGTCCTTCTCTGTTCGTCGTGATGGCAATAACATCGCCGTCAACAATCCGATCCTCCAGAGTCCTTAGGAATTTCTTTGGGATGGAATAGAGCGGCCTTCTACTGATTTTTCTTTCAACAGACTTCATTCTCCGGAGATTCGTCTCATTTCTTAGCGGAGGATAGAGGTCCGGATGTGTCGTCATGAAATTTATCGCCTTCCCGGAAGGCCTGCCTCCGATTTCTGCGGTCACATTCCTGACGATACCCTTCGTCTGGTTGTCATAAATCCAATCTGAGAAGTAATGAAGCCTTGATGCGTAACCCTGCAAATGCCCATTTCTGTAACGGATCTTCCGGAGTAATCTCCGAAACCCTTCAAAAGATTCTTCCTGGGATTTCAAGCACCATGCCAGAGCTACCACGTTTTCAACAAAGGTAAAACAATCAAACTCTCTCAGCTTCATGACAAAACGTTCGGCCCCCTTTGTTTCGAGTGTACCGACCACATACGGCTTTCCCAGAAAGAACTTGCCAATCTCGACCACCAGTTGACCAAGGGATGTCGTCAAGGTTTTCTTCCTATCCAGAAACCCGATAAGCTCTTCAAAAATTCTTTGATCCCGTCCCTGACGCTCCAAGCTTCCTCCTTAACAAACAAGTTAGGCCTATGCTAACCCTCTTGTTTAGGTTGGTCAACATATTTACTCGGCCGACATTTGATTCAAATATTCCGGTGGAAGGTTCAGGCGAGGATTATGGAGAGGTGATCAGGAATCGTGTGATCGTAACTCTACAGTCTCAAAAGATTGGCACCATAAGTAAGTCCAGCCCCGAAACCTACAAGAATCACAAGATCTCCTGCTTTGAGGCTGCCTTCCCGAACGGATTCATCAAGGGCGAGAGGGATAGAGGCCGTGGAGTTATTCCCATATTTTTCGATGGTAACGATCATCTTATTCTCAACGGTCCCGTCGGGAAGTTCGAGCCTGGCTTCGAGATCCTTTGCAGCGCTCTTGATAATCCTTGCGTTGGCCTGATGGGGAATGATTCTGTCAACCTGATTAAGCAATGAACCGAGTTCTTCCTTGCTAGCCATTTGACCAGGGTCAAGGACCCGCAAGCAGCTGTTCGCCATCGCAGTTTTGGCGAAAGCGTAGACCTTCTTCCCGTCCATCCACATGAATCGACGGCCGTTGTCTCCATTCTGGCGAAGTACCAGAGTATCACGCAATTTGTAGTGACCACCGAGATGGGACCGGATGATACCTTCTTGAACCCGTCGCTGTAAGATCAAGGCCCCTGCCCCGTCTCCAAAGAGCACGCACGTGTTTCTATCCTCATAATCGGTGATGGTTGAAAGCTTGTCCGATCCGATCACAGCGACGGTATTGTATTGTCCTGATTTTACAAATTGCTCTGCCACGGCCAGCGAATAGTTGAAACCGGTACACCCCGCCTGCAGATCAAAGAAAGGGATGTTCTTGCGGAGATTGAGGAGACGCGCGACGTGACCCGCAGCGGAGGGCCAAACCGGCTCAGTGGTGTTGGTCCCCATCACGAGCATGTCAATTTCTTTGGGATCGATATGTGCATTCTCTATGGCCCGTTCAAGAGCAAGTTTGCCCATGGTAACGTTGGTTTCTTCTTCCGCTGCAATCCTTCGCTCACGAATACCTGTTCTTTCCAAAATCCACTTATCACTGGTTTGCACCATCTTTTCCAGATCGTGGTTTGTAAGGACCCTTTCCGGAACGTAGGACCCTGTTCCAATAATTCCAACATGATGCATGCAAAGCCCCTTTCGGACGGTTTGAAGTTAAGACTCTCCTTATGGGTGGAAAGTAAAAGGAAGGTTTTTATTTTAACCTTTTCTACAATGTGTCGCAATAGGGCCTCCAGCAAATTGGGGCGTAAAGCTCGCCGCGCACCGCGCGGGGTTTCCCGGCAATGACTTATTATCCTATTGTGCCCCTTAACCCCGTCCAGCACGCTCCGGCCAAGCCTAGCCGGGCTTTAGGCAACAGCCCGTGAGGATCCAATAGCATCCCCTCCAAAATTGACCATCAGAATATCAAGGGATATAATTCGTATGAAGGGGGCATAGATTACGCCGCGGTCTTTTGAGTAGGCGGGTAAACATTCTAGTCATCACAAAAACGCGAAATGGAGGGAACGTCATGAAGGATCGATTGTATCTCTTGAAACCGAATTTTACCGACAAAGGAACCGGACCGTTTTTCTGCCCTGGATGTGCTCGAGTGGAGGGAATGCTATTCTACTACCCAGCCCTTCGGGATAAGATTGAGATTCTGTATATTGATTTCCAGAGACCCCGCCCTGCCCTCATTTCTGAGCTTGGGGAAGAACATCAGGGCTGTCCAAAGCTTATCCTTGGAGACCCCACGCACCCTGTTCCTTCGAACGTGACGATTAACCAGGCCAAAGGACATCGGTTTATCTCTGACGACATCGAGATCTGCCGGCATTTGGCGAAAACCTACGGAGTCGGGGAACCCCACTAGTAAGAGAAGGCGATGTCTAAGCGTATTGTTCCGCAGACAAGAATCGTTGGATGGCCAGTCGTCCGTTACGGGCAAGTCGGCTGGATGCTCCGCCTTTTAGGCGGGGAAGAAAGTCGACCCTGTAATCATATGTACATTACCCGGAAGCCCCGCCCTGTGCCTTTTAATGGGTGCCTGCGGTAGGGGTAGGGCGGGGAGCTTCACTCCTCGACAAGCCTAAGACGGGGTATCAGCAGAGCACCACTTGCAAATAAGACTCCAGCCACGACAAATCCGAGTCGAAAGGAACTCACCTCTCCCATCACTCCGAGCCCGCTTGGAATCACGCCTCCCCCGAGTAAAAACCCTACCGCCACCGTGACAGAAGTCACCAGGTTCCGGATTCCCAAGGAGCTCATTTTCGATAGCAACGTGAATCCCGGAGGGAAAAACGCCGCTGCAACCACGGGCTGCAAGAACACGATCAACGACAACCACGATCCTGAGGTTAGGCCGAGGAGAGAGGTCATGACTCCCGCACCCACAAAAATCACTCTCAGGGTCCGTTTCGGTCCGATACGGTCAGTGATCCATCCTGAGAGGAACGAAATTCCCAGAGTGGGTATCCGTGAGAGTGCGACCAGTGCATTGGCTGAAGACTTCTCCATTCCTCCTTCGACAACCAGATAAAGAGGTATCATAGAGTAAACACCGAGGGACCCTCCAATGCCTAACGTAAAGATGATGACCATGAACCAGAAGGAGGGGGTGAATAAGAAGCTCGAGAGAGTTTTTGTATTTGGGATCTCCCCTCGAAAGGCTCCTCCCTTCCCCCAAAAACCAAAAATGAACCCGGAGAGCATGGAGGCAAAACCAAGAACCATTAAGACGTCTCGCCAGGATCCCCATCGTAGAAACGTTTCAACGAGGAGAGGCGCTACGACGTAGGCAAGATTAGGCGCGAGTTCATGGACGGCAATGGCCTTCCCCAGGTCTTGGGATCTGACGAGTGCGGTTAAGGTGACAATTCCAGAGGGAAGGTAAAGCCCAGCGGCCATCCCCAAAAGGACGAATCCTAAACGTATTCCCCACAAATCCTGACTCATCGAGACGAACAGAAGGGCACACCCCACAAGCACCGAGGAAAGAAGGATCGTTTTTCTATGATTGAGCTGAGAGGAAACAATACTAGAAGCCAACAACATGGCGAAATACCCAAGAGAAATCAGCAAGAAGAAAGAACCTGCCTCTCCATGGCCCACACTCAGGTCTTTCTCGATTGTGGGAAGGAGAGGAGAGAGTGCAATTCGAGAAAGGAAGTTCAAAAAGAAAATCCCGGCGAGACTAAGGATCGGACCTAATGACGAAGAAAAAGGATTTGGGGTCGTCTCCGTTTTCAACACGTGTGAAACCTGAGACTCAGTCATTGGACTTATCTTATGCCACAGTTTTTGGCAAATTGAAATGGGGGAGTGAAGCTCCCAGCCCCTGTCTGCCATCAGGCAGGTACAAGGCGAGGCTTCCGGGTAATGTTGATATCATTACACGGTCGGCTTCCATTCCCGCCTATCCCGCTAAGGCGGGGCGGGGCATCCAGCCGGCTTGCCCGTGACCTGTCAACTCCCCGACCAAAAGCACCGGGCTTGCTTTCGACCCGAGCTCAGGCCGAGGGGCTCGAGGTTCACCCTGAGCCGTTCTTCCCTATCCCGCCTTGAAAGGTGGGGCTCGCATGGTCGAACGGGTGACAATTTTTGTTAATGGATATCATCGTGCAAAAAGCATAAATTTTTTTGCTTTTTTTCTTGACAGCCGGTCATCTTTCAAATATAGTTGTTGTTCTAAGGGACCTTTTGTACAGCACCAAGAACTTATAACAAGGAGGAGGGAACAATATGGTAGCAGGAAAGAAACCCTTGACCAAGGCCCAAGTTGTGAGTCACATTGCTCAGAAGTGTGACATCCCCAAGAAGAGCGCCGCCGCTGCCCTCGAAGGACTAGTGGCCCTGGCCGTTTCAGAGACGAAGAAAGTGGGTGTCTTCGTCCTTCCGGGCATCGGCAAACTCGTTCTTGTTCAGCGCAAAGCCCGCATGGGCCGAAACCCCGCCACCGGCGAACCGATCAAGATCCCGGCTAAGAAAGTGGTCAAGATGCGGATTGCCAAGGCATGTAAAGACTCAATCCTTCCCAAGAAGTAGAAAGTCTTGGCGTAAGCAAAAATCCTAGATTTGAATTAAGCCCTTGAGCGGCAGGCGTACAGGTTTACGCGCAAGCTGGACGGGCGCAGTTGAGAAATAAGAACGGGGGACAGGATCTACTGTCCCCCGTTTAGCTACCACATCATCCCACAATAAGAATACCCTCCTATGCCCCTGGCCGCCAAAGCGCTCCCGCCTTCATGAGATTTCTGGAGTTATGGGACAGACCCTCGCTCAGTACTTCAAGAAATCCTCTCGCTTGGGCGTAAAGACATCGAGTAACCTTGAATCGTCTTCAAGACAGACCACGCCGTGAATGACCTGAGGCTCTACAAGGTAACAATCCCCCTCTCTCAGGATCTCCTTCTTCTCCCCCGTCTGAACCTCAAAACTTCCCTGGAGAACATATCCTGTCTGTGCATGGGGATGACCGTGGGGTTCTCCAATCGTTCCCTTTTTGAACCGCATTTCCACAAGCATCAGCTGGTCAATGTACCCCAGAATCCTTCTGCTCACCCCTGGCTTGAGTTCTTGAAAGGGTATGCCTTTTGATTTGATCAGCCGATCTGCCATGGGACCTCCTTGGTGTGAAGCTCCACGCCCTAAAGGGCGGGGCTTCCCGGTAAGGTCGTATCATTATTATATTGTGCCCCTTCCTGCCGGCAGGCAGGGACCCTGCCTTTCCCGCTAAGGCGGGAAGGGGCACTTGCCGGTCAATGGCTTCAACCCTAGACCAACCATTGGACAAAAAGCTTGACATGAGCAATACTATTTTGTATTTAATGGGCATTGCACCTGCGCTTGCCACCCGGTATTGACAGTCCAAGGGCAAAATTTCCTGATTGGAGCGAGACCGCTGTGAGTGTAAAATATATTCTAAACCGAATCCACTTCGTGAGCGCCATCCTGGCGTCTATGTGTCTGGCATTTCAGTTGGTGATTATCTCTACGAATGTCATCATGAGATATTTCTTCGCTTCGGGGATCTCCTGGATGGAAGAGATCTCGAGTTGTGTGCTCATGACGGCTTTTACCTTTTTGAGCATGGCCATCGGGGTAAAGCTTGATCTCCACATCAATGTCAACCTTTTTCCCAAAGGGACACCGCAATGGGTCACCACTGTCCTGCTGAAGCTTAAACATTTGATTCTCGCCGTCATCGGTTTTGTCTTCTGCTATTACGGGATTCTGCTCATCATGGGGATCAAAGGGAGCATTGCCTCCGTCCCCAGCCTGCCCGCTTCCCTTAAATTTATCCTGATCCCCCTGGCTGGCTTGTTGATCTTTTGCGATTCCGTCATGGGCCTTTTCGGTATGGATAAAGATGACCAGTACCTTGACCGGAAATTTATGAGCGTCGGGGAGAAGAGATGATCGTTGACTCCTTAGGAATTACCCTGTTACTGGGCATCTTCGGCATCCTGGTTGTCTTACGAGTGCCGATCACCTTCTGTCTGGCCGTCTCAGCCATCATCACCGGCACCTATTTGAATGTCCCTCTGGAGGCCATCGTGAAAGTCATGGCGGACGGGGTCATGAATTTTTCGCTCCTGGCTATTCCCTTCTTCATCATCATGGGAGAGATCATGAATGAAGGCGGCGTCTCTCAGAGGATTGTCAATTTGGCGAATCTCTTTGTGGGAAGACTTCCGGGGGGCCTGGCTCTGGTCAATGTGATGGACAGTATGTTCTTTGGAGGGATCTCGGGTTCTGCAGTGGCTGATGTCTCGTCCCTGGGTTCCATTGTCATCCCCATGATGAAAAAGGCGGGTTATGATGATGAATTTTCTGTTGGACTGACCGTTTGCACTGCTTGTCAGGGGGTCATCATTCCACCCAGCCACAATATGATCATTTATGCTTTCGCCGTCGGGACCGCCTCTCAGCTCACAAACGGAAAGTTATTAGTCGTCTCCATTGGAAAACTCTTTTTGGGGGGATATGCTCCAGGAATATTGATGGGGGTGACGATGTTGATCATCTCCCTCATCATTGCGATCAAGAGAAAATACCCCAGAGGTAAGGGCTATTCTTTCAAGGAGGGCGTGGCCGTCTTTCTCGATGGATTCCTCGCTCTCTGCACGGCCTTCATTGTTGTCGGAGGTGTGATTGTGGGTGTCTTCACAGCGACCGAGGCAGCCGCCTTTGCCGTTCTTTATGCCTTCGTTCTCACTTTCTTTGTCTACAGAGAAGCGCCACTGACCCGGTTCGTCAAGATCCTTTACTCTTCCCTGAAGACTCTGGCCATTGTCATGAGCTTGATCGCTGCTGCAAGCGCGTACGGTTATCTTCTTTCTCGTTTGAGGATCCCAATGCTAGCCACCCAATGGCTGCTTTCCATCACCGATAATTACTACGTCCTTCTCTTTATGATCAATATGATGCTCATCGGCCTCGGATGCATCATGGATATGGCGCCCCTGATCCTTGTTTGCACGCCCATCCTCTTCCCCGTTTTGGTTCTAAAGATGGGAATGGATCCCGTCCATTTTGGCATCATGCTTCTCATGAACCTCTGCATTGGACTGTGTACTCCTCCGGTGGGCTCTGCCCTGTTTGTCGGAGCCGCCGTAGGCAAAATCTCCATTGAAAGGGCGTCAAGAGGCTGCATCCCCTTCTATATTTCTATGTTCATCACACTCATGCTGGTCACGTATATTCCTCAAATCACCATGTTTCTGCCGAACCTTCTCATGCCCTAAGAATAACAACGACGCAAAGCGCAGAGAGCAGAGCGCATAGGGAAAAAACAGAGCATCTTGTCAAAACAAAAAAGGCAAGGGCCCAAAAACCCTTGCCTTTCCTTATTTGTGGCTTGTAAACTTCCTTATTTCACTGCTCTGATCCTGTTCACCACGGCCATGATCTCAGGAGGCTGCTTATCATAGACTGGCTTCATGGCATCCATGAATTTCTGCTTCTCCTGAGGACTTACATCGGTGATAGTGCATCCCTTGTCTCGAACCGCTTTCTCAGCGACCTTCTCAAAATCAACCCATAGCTTATATTGGAAGGGCTGGGCATCCTTCATGGCTTTCAGGATGATAGCCCGGTCCTCCGGGGAGAGCTTGTCAAAAATCTTCTTGCTTCCCACCGTAATCTCCGGGACCCTTGTGTGTTCATCGCTAATCCAGTACTTCGCCACCTCGAAATGGCTTGTTGTGAGATAGCTTGGCCAGTTGTTCTCGGCACCGTCAACCACCCCGGTCTGGAGAGCTGAATAGACCTCGCCATAGGGCAACGGTGTTGCCACAGCGCCGAGGGCCTCCACCATCCCTACCATCAGAGGTGCCTGCTGGACACGAATCTTCATCCCCTTCAGATCACCCACGGTCTTAACCGGTTTTTTCGTATAGAAGTTTCTGGATCCGCTTTCAAACCACCCAACCCCCACAAAATTGAAAGCCTCATGTTTCTTTAGGATCTCATCCCCAATGGGTCCGTCCAATACCTTCCACATGTGAGCTGCATCTCGATACAGATAGGGCAGCTGAAAGGCATCGAGGTCTCTGACAAAGGAGGAGACGGCCGAGATGCTGACGCGGGTCATATCGATGGCCCCCAATTGAACCTGCTCAATGACCGCGGCCTCCTCACCCAGCTGTTTGCTGTGAAAAACTTCGACGACAATCCGTCCGTTGGTCCGTTCCTTAACGAGCCGGGCGAACTCATAGTCTCCCTTTGTGGTCGGATAATCCTGGGGATGTGTCTCCGCCAGCCTCATCACCTTTTGCGCAAAAACAACGGAAGCGGTTCCTGCAAAAAGAAAAGATACCAAAGACACTGAAAGTACGACGACTAGAATCTTCTTCATGTTTTCCTCCTTTCCTTGCTCACTTCATATTGTAGTTCATGTTATATAATCCTTCATCTCTTGTCAATAGAAAAATCCTCCCGATAACAAGCGGCTGTTTATTTTTGCACAATCTGTTGTAATAGTGAAGCAGAAGAGTTTTAAAGGAATGCCTCCCCGTCACGGGATTCGAGCCAGCTTAAAGAATTTGCTTGACAATGCATTTTAGTCGGCATAAAAAGGTAGTTAAATAGTGAAAGTCTTGTTTTACTATTGTAACGGCCCGCGTTGAGCGAAATGGGGGTGGAGGGTTTCAGGGAGAGGCCGTGGGCGAAGAAAAAGGGGAGCAGCCATTCGTGTAACATTTCATAGAAAAGGAGGTTTCACATGAGAGGGGAAAAACATTTTATCGTGTGGTTGGTCTGTGTTGTTCTGGGGGTCGGGATCCTGGGTGGTTCGACCGGGCCCGTGGTTGCCGCACCGTACAGCTGGAAACTCGCTTCCGTGCTTCCTGCTTCTCATCCGGTTCACCAGGCGTTGGTGTTCTTTGCCGACAAGGTGAAAGAGAAAACAAAAGGAGAGGTTGTTGTCACGGTTTTTCCGGCCGGCCAGTTGGGTCAAGAAAAGGATTATATCGAGGGTGCCAAGTTGGGATCGATCGAGGTGACCAAGGTTTCCTCGGCCCCTCTCGGTCAATTCTCTAAAGGCTTACAGGTAGTGAGCTTGCCTTTCATCTGGAAAGATCTCAATCATCAGCACCGTGTGGTGGATGGTCCCATCGGAAAGAGGCTCATGGCCGACCTCGAACAGAGTGGTTTTAAGGGTCTTGCCTTCTTCGATGCGGGCTTCCGAAACGTGACCACGCGAGGGGGGCCCGTCCGGAAACCGGACGACCTCAAAGGCTTAAAGATCCGTGTCATGCAGAGCGAACCGCTGATCGCTACCATCAACGCTTTTGGTGCCACGGCGGTCCCTATGGGGCAGGGAGAGGTCTACGTCGCCCTCCAGCAAAAGGTGATCGACGGCTGGGAGAACAATGAGCCGACCGTTCTTTCGTTCAACATGCAGGAGGTGTGCAAATACTTCTCTTATACGCGACATGTTTCCATTCCCGATATCTTTATCATGAGCAAACAGGTCTTTGACTCCACCCCGCTTGCCATCCAGAAAGCAATTCTTGATGCCGCTGCGGAGGCTGTTCCAGTCCAGAGGAAGATCTGGGACGACTACATCGAAAAGGCGAAGAGTGAGCTCAAAGCGAAGGGAATGGAGTTCAATGAAGTGGACGACATCGGAGCGTTCCAGGCAAAGGCAACGCCTATCTACAAGCAGTACGAGCCGATCGTTGGCGCAGACCTCCTCCAGGCCATTCTTGACGCCGGGAAGTGAAGCTCCCCGCCCTAAAGGGCGGGGCTTGCGTGGCACTTGCCGGTAACAGGCATTGCGTTAGGTTTAAAATGCGGAGCTGCGGCTGCGTGGCCCTTGCAGTCTGTCCGCTTATCTTGGGGCGTCATCTATGACCACGAAACCTCATTGGATGATCCGCTTTCTCGATCGACTTGAACGAGTGGTCACCGCCGTCACGGCAGGAATCCTCGGGCTCCTCGCCTGCGTGGTTGGCTGGCAAGTCTTCGCCCGTTATGTCCTGCGATCAGGTCAATTCTGGGCTGAAGAGTTCTGCCTTGTCGCCATGATGTGGGCAGCGCTCCTGGGTGCGGCGGCTTGCCTCTGGACGGACTCCCATGTAAGGGTGACGATCATCCTATCGTTGTTCCCGGCGAAACTTCGCATGTGGATCCTCACCCTCACGGACGCGATCGTCCTCTGGTTTACTTTCGTGATCTTCAAAGAAAGCCTCTTCCTCATCGAGCGAACCATGGGAGGCCAAATGTCTGCTTTGAGGATTCCGATCGGCACGACCTATTACGTCCTTCCTCTGTCTGCCTTCCTGATGTTCCTCTTTACCGTAGTGCGGGCTGTCAAGCGCGTCGCCTCTCATGAGCAAGACGCCGGAGGGGAACGCTGATGGCCCCTTCAGTTCTCCTGATTGG
>Ga0315282_10002266_pt1 | contig 35661 bp, 34 predicted proteins | sample YL17G07_20_MG_FD_203693 | JGI IMG/M metagenome (GOLD analysis project Ga0315282, IMG submission 203693) | Sediment microbial communities from Yellowstone Lake, YNP, Wyoming, USA - YL17G07_20 | ecosystem: Environmental > Aquatic > Freshwater > Lake > Sediment | place: USA: Wyoming | collected...
GTTTGCCCTCCTTACCTTAAAAACAGATGAGCTGCGCCCTTGTAATGGAACCTAGGGCAAAAGGGCGCATGTTACCCACAGAACCCCTATTGCACCGAGAGCGAGCCTATCATGTAAAAGATCGTTCGAATATTTTGAAAATTACAGTTTTACACCCCATGAAACCGAAAAAACGATTATAAACGAAAAAAACGATAGCTGTTCACCGGTTTCGCCTCTTGTTTTGCTCCAAGAGTAAACCTATAAGCAGAACCACGGCTTGTCAATAAGGAATATGCGGTCTAGCGGGTAAAGCAGGCAGCGGCGTGACAGCGAAGCAATCTCATGAAATTCCAGCCAGTGATGAGATTGCTTCGCTCCGCTCGCATTGGCGGGAAACTGCTGATCAGATGTAACCACTTCCGGGAGGTGGCCCCAAACCGTTCAAAGGCCTGTCTTATTCCTCGTCTTCGTCTTCCTCTTCCTCCAGCTCGACGCCGTCCCGTTCGTACTGGGCGTCGCGTGCTGCGTGAGCCTTTTCGATCTCGCTCTCGGACCAAGGTTCGTACACGAGCGAGTTGGCCACCAGCTCCCAGATGTACATGGTCTCCTTATAGTTGCCCATGTCGTGGACCTTGGGCAGGCCCTTCATGATCTGGTCGCGGCAGTTGTGGCACGGCGCGATGACCAGCTCGGCGCCGGTCTCCTTGATCTGGTCGGCCTTGTGCTTGCCGAAGGCCAGACGCTCCGCGTCGTAGGGCATGGCCCAGGCCCCGCCGCCGCCGCCGCAGCAGATGTTGTTCAGCGGATCGCCGATCATCTCCACCATGTTCTCGCAGCACTGGCTGGTGATCCAGCGGGCCATATCGCCGAAGTGCTGTCCGAAGGCCATCTGCGACTTGCGCACGTAGTTGCAGGGATCATGGACCGTGGTCAGCTGGGGATGCTTGGTCCGGTCCACCTTGATGCGGCCGGTCTCGATATATTCCTTGAGCAGCTCGAAAATGCTCACCACCCTGAATTCGTCAAAGACTTCCGGGAACCAATTCACGAACCCGAACCGGGTTGCGTAGTAGGCGTGGCCTCACTCCGGATATAAGATGGTTTTGGCTTTGACCCTCCGGGCGTTCTCGATGATGCGGCGGACGATCTCTTTCTGGGACGGGTCGTCGCCGGAGAACAGGCCCCAGTTGACGCCCTCCCAGTTGGTGGAGGACACGGTCCAGTCTTCCTTGGCCGCGTAAAAGATGCGCCACCAGAACTTCATGTCGTCCGGCTCGCCGAAGGGCTCCTTGGAGTTGATGGTGACGATGATGTTGGCGTCTTCCTTGTCCACCGGCACGTAGAAGCCGGGGCACGGCCACTCCTCGTCCTCTTCCATTTCTCGGCCCATGTCGGCCAGGAGGAAGAGGAAGTCGTCCCTGGGGATGCCCAGGTTGTTGCCGCGCTGGAGGCACATCATCGTGCCCTTGTGGATGGGGCCGGGCACTTTGTCCCTCTCCCGGGCCGTGCGGCAGGCGCGGAAGGTTTTGAGCAGTTGGACGCCCATGGGGCAGACGTACTGGCAGCGGCCGCACAGGGTGCACACCCACGGCCACTTGGAACTCACGACCTCGTCTTCGAGCCCGAAGACGAGGGCCCGGATGGCCTTTCTCGGGTCCCAGCCGGGCACGAGCCCGGAGGCGGGGCATCCGCTGGCGCACGTCCCGCAGGTGAAGCAGACGTCGGCCAGTTCCGGGGCCAGCCCAATTTTTCGATGCGTCCGGTCTATCCTAATCGGTTCCGCCATATTCCACTTCCTCCTCAACGATTTCACTTGTCATTTAAATAGGCTTTTCCTTGGCCTCGGCGGCCCAGCGCCGGCGGCTGCCGCCGTCGCCAGACCTCTGGAAGCATGCGGTTTTACAGCGATTTCTAGCCGAATGGCCGCCCTGGCTCCCCGGCCTGGAAAAAAGTCTGGTGGACTATACTCAATTTCTTTTCCAGTGTAAAGAAGTTTTCTGCCGGACCCCCCGCCCGGCCGGATTTGACTTGCGGCCTTGCTTGGCGGAGAATGGGCGGGCCTGAAACGATAAACGGAGGACAGCCATGAGCTGGGTGAACATCGACGAAGACACCTGTACGGCCTGCGGTCTGTGCGTGGACCGCTGCGCCTGTTTCACCGAGACGGATGGCCGGGTGACGGCCGAAGCGAACGAGGAAACGTGCAGCCTGTGCGGCCATTGCGTGGCCCTGTGTCCAACCGGGTCCATCGCGCATCTCCGCATGAACATGGACAATTTTATCCCCCTCGACCGGCGCGCGAACTTCGACCCGGACGACTTCGTCCAGTTCCTGCGCCAGCGCAGGAGCCACCGTCGCTGGCAGGACAAGCCCGTCCCGCGGAAGGTCCTGGAACGGCTGGTGGACGTCTGCCGCTACGCCCCCACGGGTAGCAACGTCCAGACCGTGGAGATCATCGTCGTCCAAAACCCGGACCGCATCCGGAAACTGTCCGAGCTGACCGTGGAGAGTTTTTTCAAGGCCCGGGAGATCAACCGCCAGCGGGCCGAGCAGTATCGGGCCCGGGGGTTGGTCGTGCCCGAGGAACTCACCTTTCTGCTCGAACGGCTGGATCGGCTGTGCGAGCGCTCGACCGCGGACCGGGCCGCCGGCCTGGACCGCGTCTTCCACCGCGCGCCGGCGGTCATGATCTTCCACTCCCCGGACCTGACCAGCACGCCCAAGGACAATTGCGTCATCGCCGCCCAGACCGTGGTGCTCACGGCCATGACCCTGGGGCTGGAGACCTGCTACATCGGCATATTCGAGGCCGCGGCCACTTACCCGCCCATTGTCAAGGAGCTGGACCTCCCGCCCGGACACCGGGTGCAGAGCGTGCTCATCCTGGGCTACCCCAAGGTCACATATTTCAGGACCGTGGACCGCAAGCCGATTCAGGCGCGCTGGCTCTGATTGGAATGATGAGTGATGAATGATGAGTTATGAATAGGGGTTCCCTTCCTTTTTTCATTCATCATTCCGCATTCATCATTCATTATTCTCTTCATCAGCTGCGGATCAGGCGCGGCAGCAGCATGTGGTGCTGCGGGCAGAAGCTGATCGGGTTTTGATAGGCGGCCCCGGTGAAGGCCACCAGGTACTGCCGGAGCGTCTTCAGCGGCACGACCTCGTCCACGAAACCGCGCTTGGCGCAGTAAATGGGCCGGGATTTTTCACTATACTCCCTGGCCAGCTCGTTCATGCTGTCGATGATCGGCTCGAGCGGCCGGCCGGAGTCCTTTTCCTTGACCAGGCGGCGGGAGAAGGAGGCCGCGGCCGCGGTCTCGCCGTGCATGACGTAGATTTCGGTCGCGGGCGTGCCCAGGCTGAAGACGTTGTGGTTGTTGGCGTTCGGCCCGCCCATGATGTAATGGGCCGCGGCCGTGCCTTTGCGCAGCACGGCCAGCATCATGGGCACGTCGGTCTGCTCGATGGAATAGATGAGGGACTGGCCCAGGCCGAGCAGCTCGGCCTTTTCCGCGATGTCGCCCACGTCGATGCCCGAGGTGTCCTGAAACCAGACGATGGGCAGGCGATCTCGTCCGCACTGGGTCACGAACTCGTTCAGCTTGATCAGGCCATGGCGGTACAGCTTTCCGCCGATGCCCGGATAGGCGCCCTCGGCGTACTCGGGATACCCCTTGGGCAAAAGACCCTGGCGGTTACCGATGACGCCGATGGGAAAACCGTCGATCTTGACCAGTCCGGTATAGACCTCGGGCCCGAAGCCCTCCCGGAACTCGAGGTGCCGGCTGTCGTCCACCAGGCGAGCCAGGAGGTCTTCGAAGGTGTAGACCGCTTTTTGGTTGAGGGGCAGCAGGTGGTAGAGGTCCTCGGCCGGATAGCGGGGCTGGGCCGGCTCGTCCACGCGGAAGAAGCGGGGATGATAAGCCGGCATCTCGGCCATCCACTGTTTGAGCGAGTCGAGCACGCCCTGCTCGGCCTCGTGCACCTCGCGGAAGAAGCCGGTCTGGTCAAAGTGGATTTTGACCGTGCCCGGCGGCTCCTCCTTAAAATAGCGGGTGGCCTCGATGAGCTGCTCGGCCCCCTCGAGGTCGAAATGCCCCTTGGGGCTCATGCCGCCCACGATCCCGCCTCCGCCCACGGCGATGTTGGCGTCCTTGTGGGCGAGCAGGATGGTCGGGCTGATGCCCTGGTAACCGCCGCCGGCCGGGTTGGTGCCGTAAATGCCGGCCAGGACCGGGACGCCCTTTTTTTCCAGTTCGGCGTGGCGGAAGAAGGGGGTGCCGCCGCCGCGGCGGTCCGGGTAGACGTCCTCCTGCATAGTCAGTTTGACGCCGGAGCAGTGAACCAGCCAGACCAGGGGCACGTGCAGCCGTTTGGCCATGTCCGTGACGCGCAGGATGTTCTCGGCCTGTCCGGGCAGCCAAGCCCCGGCCAGGACCTTGTTGTCGAAACCGATGACCACGGCCCACCGGCCGCTGATCCGGGCCAGGCCGTCGATGACGTTGGTGGTGCCTTCCTCGTTGTCGGCCGGATTGTAGAGGGTGTGCAGCGGGGTGAAGGTGCCGGGGTCCACCAGGTATTCGAGCCGCTCCCAGACGGTCAACTGGCCGCGCTTGTGAATGACGTCGGCCGGAAGGCCCGCGTTCTTGACCCGGTCCACCTCGGCCGCGACCTCGGCCTCGATTTTAAGGAGCTCAGTCTTGTTCTCGTCCATGCGCCTGGCCGCGGACTCTTTCAGCGGCCGGCCGAGATCATCCATTTTTTTCCAATAAGGCCCCATGGTTCTGCTCCTAACGGTAGGTTGCGTTGAGCAAAGCGAAACCCAACAAATTTGATCGGTCTCGCGGGCACTTGTACGGGCGGGGTTGATAAAGCCCGCCCCTACACTGATCCGCCGAAACGGCCGGTCCGGCGTCAGCGGTTGGCCGGGCGGTAGCCGAGTTTGTCCAGGGCGACGATCATTTTGCAGACGTTGGCCGAGCCCTCGACGATGAAGTAGCTGGGGGCGTCCCGGTACATGCGCGCCACCGGGTATTCGGTCGAGTAGCCGTAGGCGCCCAGGATGCGCATGGTGTAGTTCGCGGCCTTGACCGCCGTCTCGGCCGCCAGGTACTTGGCCATGGCCACCTCGAGGGTGTTGCCGAGCTGGCCCTGGTCCTTCTGCCAGGCCGCCTTATAAACCATCAGCCGGGCCGCCTCGACCTCGACGCACATCTGGGCGATGAGGTCCTGGTTCATCTGGAACTGGCCGATGGCCTGGCCGAACTGCTCCCGCTCGTTGCAGTACTTGGCGGCCGCGTCCAGGCAGGCCTGGGCCAGGCCCACGGCGCCGGCCGCGGCCGAGAGGCGGGTCTGGTTCAGGGAGGAAAAGACGATCTTGGTCCCGTCACCGGGCTTGCCCAGGATGTTCTCCTTGGGGACCTTGACGTTCTCGAGCACGATCTCGCCCGTGGGGCAGTGGAGCAGGCCGAGCTTGTCCAGCACCGAGGTGGTCACGCCCTCGTAATTCTTCGGCTCGACGACAAAGGCCGACAGGCCCCGGCTGCCCTTGGACCGGTCGGAGTAAGCATAATAGACCATCACGTCGGCCACGGTCGCGTTCGAAATCCAGGTCTTGGCCCCGTTGAGCAGCCAGTGGTCGCCCTTGTCCTCGGCCGTGGACTTCATGCTCATGACATCGGAACCGGCGTTGGGCTCGGTGATGGCAAACCCGCCCAGGTACTCGGCCGTAACCAGCTTGGGCACGTATTTTTTGGCCAAGGCCGGGCTGCCGTAACGGTAGATGGTGAAGGCGTTGCCCAGGCCGATGAGGTTGATCTGGACCCGCAGGGACCCGGAGGCCCGCGCAATCTCCTCGGTGATGATCATGGCTGCCAGCCAGCCCATGTTGTTGCCGCCATACTCTTCGGGAATGACGGTGCCGAACATACCCAACTCGCCCATCTTGCGGACTACTTCCTCATAAGGAAAATAGTGCTGTTCGTCCCACTGGTCGGCATAGGGGGCGATCTCCTTCTGGGCGAAGTCGCGGGTCATGTCTTGGAGCATTCTGAGGTCTTCGGACAATTCGAAATCCATAGGTATCCTCCTTATCGGGAAGCGGCCTTAAGCCGGCCGGGGAGCGGCCATGAGCAGACCGCGGTGTGGCGGATGTCGAGCGCGGCAAAACGCCCGGGGAGTTTTTACCGTTTACTTTTTGCCGACGGCATAGTAGCATAATTTGTCGAATCCACAAAGCGATTTCCGGGTCCTGACAGGGAGCGTCCATGGCGCTTAGGGTCAAGAGCAAGTTCTGGATCGTGGACGAGAAGGGCCTTCCGATTTTCGGGCAGGGCCGCCGCATCATCCTGGAAAAGATCGACGAACTGGGCTCGATCCGGGCCGCTTCGGCGGAGCTGAAGATGAGCTATCGGGCGGTCTGGGGGAAGATCCGGGCCGTGGAGAGCCGGCTCGGCATCAAGCTCATCGAGACCTCGCCCGGCGGGGGCCGCGACCGGGGCACGCGACTGACCCCGGAAGCCCGGGATTTCCTCAAAAAGTTCAGTCGGCTGCACGATCAAGGCAACGTCCAGGCCGACGCCCTCTTCGACAAGGTTTTCAAGCCCAAGCAGTCCTGAACCAGCGGCGCGCCGCTGAAATCCTACGCATGGAGGCAGAAGAAGATGTCCCTGGAAAAAGAGCCCGCCTGCGCGGTCTGCGGGGTGGCCGGACCCGAACGGGCCTGCATCACGCCGACCGGCCGAGGGCCGGATACCTGCCCTACGGAGAGCCTGACCGACTTGGCCGCCGAGGTCCGCGAAATATACGCCGATCCGGACGTGCGCGAATTCGCCCGGCTGGCCTCGGTCCAGGAAGGGGAATGCTACCTCGAACGCGACCGGCGGCCGTACCTGCTGCACCCCGGCAAACCCCGCATCCAGGAGATCATCGAGTTCGCCCACAAGATCGGGGCAAAGAAGGTGGGCCTGGCCTTCTGCGCCGGCCTGGTCCAGGAGGCGCGGATGGTGGACCGCATCTTCCACCGGCACGGCCTCGAAGTGGCGAGCGTGGTCTGCAAGGTCGGGCGGGTGCCCAAGGAGGACCTGGGCATCAAGGACGAGGAAAAAATCTTCATCGGCACCGTGGAGTCGGCCTGCAATCCCATCCTCCAGGCCAAGGTCCTCAACCGGGCCGGCACCGGCCTGAACGTGCTGCTGGGCCTGTGCGTGGGCCACGACTCGCTGTTCTTCAAGCACGCCGAGGCCTATACCACGGTCCTGGCGGTCAAGGACCGCGTCACGGGCCACAACCCGTTGGCCGCCGTTTACACGGCGGGCTCCTACTTCGCCCGCATGAACCGGCCCGGCTTCTAAGCCGGGAAATTGGATTTGCGGGCGACCGCCGGTCGCCCCTACAAATCGTACCACGGGCGCCCCCGCCCGTGGCCGATGCACGGCCGAGGGCGGCCGTACCACAATTCGGTGGCGGGTATGACACCCGCCTCTACAATACCGGCGGATTCGGCATCAGCGCGGATTTGCGGGCGGCCACAGGGGGCCGCCCCTACTTTCTTTCCCTCATCACGCCGCGGGCGAGGGATTTCCAACCTCCCCGCACTCGCGCACTTTCGCACTGCGCACGTCATTTTTAGTCCGGCAGGATGGCCACCACCCGGGCCGGCGCGGCGCTGCCGCCCTTGATCTTGAGCGGGAAGCAGGCCACCTTAAAGCCGAAGGGCGGCAGGGGCGCCAGGTTGACCAGCCGTTCGATCTGGCAGTAGGCCAGGTCGGCCTGGTGTGCCTCCCAGAAGACCCCGGCCTTCTTCTCCGCCACCGCCTCCTCGGCCTGCCGGAACAGGGGGCGGTCCCATCCCCAGGAGTCGATGCCCATGACCCGCACGCCCTGTTCGTACAGGTAGTGCGTGGCCTCGGCCGTCACGCCGCACCCTTTTTGCATGTAGTCCGGCTCCTCGTAAAAGGCGTCCCGGCCGGTGCGCACCAAGACGATGTCCAGCGGCTTCAGCCGGCGGCCGATCCGCTCAAGCTCGACCCGCACCTCGGCGGCCGTGACCGGGTCGTTTTCGGCCTTGTGGCGCATCTCGAGCACCACGCCCTCGCCGAAGAACCACTCGAGCGGCAGCTCGTCCACGGTCTGGGCCGGCCGGCCCTGGATGCGGCTGTTGTAGTGCCAGGGCGCGTCGATGTGGGTGCTGGCATGGGTGCTGAAGCGGGTGAACTCCTCGACGGCCCAACCTTCGCCGGCGTGCATCAGGTCCGGCGTGACCTTGAACAGGGCCTCGATCTGCCTGGACCCGTCGGCATGGTCGTGGTAGACGATCTCGGCGTCGCGGCCGTGTGCGATGGTCGTCGACAGGTCGATGAATTTCATGGACCTCTCCTTTCGCCCGGGGGAAGGGGCTAATCGAAATCGAAGCGGCTGCCGGCGCTGGCAAAGACGAACCGGTCTCCGAACTCCTGCAGCAGCCGGGCCGCCGGCCGAAGCCCGGTGCAGTGGGACACCGCCACCATCTGCGGGTCGATCTCCTTCAAGGCCCGGATCGAGGCCTCGAGCCGCTCCGGCGTGTGGAAACCCAGGTGCGTACCGCCGAGCAGCGCGCGCACCTGCTCCTGGCCGGTGATCTCCTGGGCCTTCCGGATGGTGTTGATCATGCCGGCGTGGGCGCAGCCGAAGACGATGATCAGACCCAGGGCCGTCGGGATCACCAGGGACTGGTCGTCCAGGAAGGGGTCCGGCACATATTTCCCGTCCCGCTCCTCGAAGAGGATGGGGTCGTCCAACTCGAAGTCGGTCAAGCGGGGAACCTCGCCGGTCAGGAAAACGCCGGGCGCGACCTCCTGGACGCCCTCGGAAAGAACGAACGCTGCGCCCTGGCCCTCGAGGTATCTCCGACCGTAGGGCAGCCCCGCCGACCGGACGATGCGGTTTTCACCGCTCCCGATGATGGCCACCCGGTCGTTGAAAATGCCCGGATGGGCGTATACCGCGACCTGGCGGGCCAAGCCAAGCACCGCGGTCAGACCGCCCGTGTGGTCGTAGTGGCCGTGGCTGATGAGAATTTTCTCGATGCCGGTCAGGTCCTTGCCCAGCGCCAGGGCGTTGTGCACCACGCCCTGACCGGACCCGGTGTCCAGGAGCAGGTTTTCTTCCTCGAGCTCGATCCAGGCCGCAAACCCGTGTTCGCCGATCAGGCCGAGACGGCCGACCGTGTTTTCGCAAAGGATGGTGATTTTGGGCATGGCATCTCCTTTTGACAGGTTACGGGGCCGCCTCCCGGCATAAGGTCCATTTTCGGACCCCGGCCAACTGCCGATAACTCGCCCCGGTGGAAATTTGAAAAAGACAGCCGGCCGGATCAACGACCACGCTCCCGGCCAGGACGTCCACGCCGCGGCCGAACAGGGCCGGGCTGGCCGGCGTGCTCGGACCCATCATGATCGTAAAGGCATCTCGGCAGAGGGGCAAGAGCTGCCGAAAGGTGCCGTTCAGCAGAACCGTGGCCGTGAGCACCACCAGCCCGCAGCCGGGCAGAACCTCGCCGGCCAGAGCGGCCGGGAGATCCCCAGGCCGCCTCACCAGCTCCAGCACGAACAACTCCCGGACCGCCTCCCGCAGCCTCGTCACAAAGGGGAAATGTCCGACCACGGCCACCCGCTCCCGGCGGCCCCGCTCGTGAATTAATTCCATGGCGTGACGAGAGGTCAGGGCGCCAAGCGGCGGCGGCAGGAGGGCATTGATGGCGGCCAGACCGATAGAGGACAGAAACGGCCGCTCGGCAGGAAACCAGTCGGCCAACTCCCCGGCCGGCCGGCCGATCAGCCCGCCGAGGTCCAGCCCGGCGAGATCGCGGTCCGACCCGTGGGCCGGCTGGGTGGAAGCCAGGCCGCAGGCCCCGGGCCCGCTCGACTCGCCGGCCAACCAGACCGCGGTCAGATGCGGCCCCACCCGCACCTCCCGCACCCGGGTCCGGTCCTCCGGGACCGAGGCGCGGATCTCCGCAAGCAGGTCAGAGCCTTGTCCTGTCACCCGTTCTTTGTCCGGAGCCATGGGGTGCGCCGCGCCTCCTTAGGACGGCCTTGCCTCTCGATTCAAGGCAGATGACGCATGACCGAATCTGTCAGCCTAATGACGAACACGGGATGGACCCCCCGACCCCCGGCCTGGAAGTAATACCCGCCGGCCAGCCCTTCGAAGGACCGCGAAGGGCTATCCAGACTCGTCAGATACATCGCGATGGCCTGCGGGTCGTCTCCGGCCTGGGCCAGGGCGGCCAGGGCCAGGCTGGCCGCGTCGTATCCGGCCACGGCCACCCAATCCACCGCCCGATGGTGCGCCTGGCGGTACGACTCGGCAAACCGCCGGCCGGCCGGCGAGACCGCGCCGGGATCGTAGGGCAGGGCGAGGAACGTCTCCGGCAGAAAGCGGGTCAAAAACCCGGACACCTCGGCCAAGGCCAGGCCGTGCCCGCCCAGGAGCGCCGGCATGGGCTTCAGTCCGGACAGGAATTGCCCCAGGGCCACCACCTGCCACCCGCCCAAAGTGGTGAAAACCGCCTCGGGCCTGAAAGCCCGCGCCTGGCGCTTGAACTCCTCGAAGGCCTCGCCCTCCTCGGCAAAGGCCAAGGGCCGCACCTCCGATTCCCCACCGACCGCTTCCGTGAAGGCCTGGACCTGCTCCCGGCCGTGGGCCGATCCATCATGCACGGCCAGAATCCGGCGGGCCCGCAGCCTGGAAACGGCATAGGCGGCCAAAACCCGGACCTGGTCCTTGTCCGAGGGCATGAGCCGGAAAAACAGCGGCCTGGGCGCCTGGGAGATGTTTTCCGGGCTCAGCACCGGCAGCAGGACCGGTCGATCGGTCTTAAGATACAAGGCGCGGCTGTCTGCGAAGGGCCGCTCCATCAAATGGCCGATCACCATGACCACGCGCGGGTCCCGGGCCAGTCGCCGCTCCTGCGGCATCCTTAAGGCCTCGGCTTCATCCTCGATCAGCAGCCGCACTGGCCGGCCTCGTACGCCGCCTTGACCGCTGGCCGCCCGCACGGCCAACTCCGCCCCCCGCACCAGGCTCAGTCCCGCCGGTCTCAGCATCCCGCTCATGGGGGCTACGACCCCCAGGCAGAAGTACCCTTTCTTCTCGATGGCGACGACCGGCTCCTCCTTCCGGCTGCACCCGCCCAGGACCGCCAGAAACGCGACTATAAGGCCCGCCGTATACAACGGCCTCCACGCTTTGAAAAAAGCCGCGCGTACAAAACGAAGCCGCCGGGCCGGAAACACCCGAAAGAGGCCGCCGCCGCTCACGAGTCCCCTTCCTCTTTCCGGCGGCCTTTGCGTTCCCGGAAAAAGATGCGGATGGCCGTCTTGTCCAGGCCGAAGGCCGCCCGAAACCGGTTGACCAGGAACCGCCGATAGGAAAAGTGCACGCTGCTCGGCCGATTGACGAACAGGACAAAGGTCGGCGGCCGGGTGGAGGCCTGGGTGGCATAGTAGAATTTCAGCCGCTGGCGGCCGACATACGGCGGCGTGTGCTCCTGCTGGGCCTGCTCGAGCACCCGGTTTAACTGGCCGGTGGGCACCCGGACCGAGTATTGGTCATAGACTTCTTCGATTAACCTATACAGCTTCTGCACGCGCATCCCGGTCAAGGCCGAGATCGTCAGAACGGGCGCGAAAGTCAGGAAGCGGAGCTTGAGGTCCATCTGGGTCTTGATTGTTTTCAACATCTCCTTCTCGTTGTCGATAAGATCCCATTTATTGAACACGAGAATCAGCCCCCGGCCGCGCTCGAGGGCGTAACCGGCCACGTGCGCGTCCTGGTCCGTGACGCCCTCCGGGCTGTCGATCAGGAGCAGGGCCACGTCGCAGCGGTCCATGCTCCGGAGGGCGCGCATCACGGAAAATTTTTCGATTTTGGCCGAGACTCGTCCTTTTTTTCGGATGCCGGCCGTATCCACAAAAAGGTAGTGCCGGCCGCCGTGGGTCACCTCCACGTCCACCGGGTCCCGGGTCGTTCCCGGCGTTTCGTGGACCAGGGCGCGTTCCTGGCCGAGAAGCTGGTTGACCAGGGACGACTTGCCCACGTTGGGACGGCCGATCACGGCCACGCGAATCAGGTCCTCGCGCTCCGGCGCTTCCTCCCCGGTCGGCAGCCGCTCGGCCAGGGCCGCTGTGAAATCCTGCATCCCATATCCATGTGCCGCGCTGATCGGCAAAACGGGCTCCACGCCCAGGGCGAAGAAGTCGGCCAGGGCGTCCTCCCGTTCCGGACCGTCGATCTTGTTCACCACCAGCAGGAAGGGACGGCCCGAGCGGCGGAGGACCTCGACCAGGTCCCGGTCGTGGGGACTGAGGCCGGCCTTGCCGTCCATGAGCAGGACGGTCAGGTCCGCCTCTTCAACGGCCAGGAGCGTCTGGGCCCGCATCTGGGCGAACAGCCCCTCCTCGGCCGTCGGCTCGAAGCCGCCCGTGTCCACCAGGGTCACCGGCCGGTCCTCGATCTGGATGGAGGCGTAATTCCTGTCCCGGGTCACGCCCGGGGTGTCGTCCACGATGGCCCGGCTGTATCCCACCAGCCGGTTGAACAGGGTGGATTTGCCCACGTTGGGACGGCCGACGATGGCCACCAGCGCGCTCATGAACGGACCTCGTCGCCCGGGAGGATTTCCGGGCGGAGGTCCCTAACCACCGCACTAAGCCCGGGCAGAAAAGACATTGTATCTTGTTCAAGGAGTTGGTTCAAGGCGCGAAGCGCGGCCGGGATGTACCTGGCGAAGTGCGGTTTGTTTTTACGCCGGGTCAGGAAGCCGAAGGCGCCCAGGGCCTGCAGCAACCGGCAGACGGCCAGAAAAGGGTAGGTGTCCAGAAAGGCCGGGCGGTCGAAGGGTCCGGCCGCCTGGCTCAGCGCCAGGTAGTGCTCCAGCAGATCTTGGCGCAAGGCCTCGGTAAGGTCCACATACGGGTCGTACAAAAGACTGGCCAAATCGTAGCCGGGCGGCCCCAACCGCGCCCCCTGAAAATCGATCATCCGCGGCCGGCCTTGGGAAAACATCACGTTCCTGGATTGGAAGTCCCGATGCATGAGCGTGGTTCGGCCGCCTGCGAGCGCCGCCCGGGCCAGGTCCTCGAATTCCCCGAACAGATCCCCCCCCGCCGGCCCCCGCCCCAGGTAGCCTTCCAGGAACTCACGCGCAAAATACCCGGCCTCCCGCGTCAGAATCAGCTCCCGATCGTACCTGGGCGTCTGATAACACCAGCCGGGGTCGAACCCGTTCAGCCCCCGCCCGTGCAGGCGCACCATCAGCTCGAGCACCCGCCGGTAAAGCCGGACCAGGTCCGGCGCGGCCGCCTGCCGGGCCGCCTCGTGCAGGGACAGGTCGCCCAGGTCCTCGATCAGAAAAAGCCCGAGCTTCGCATCGGCCCGGTAAAACTCGGGACCGATCCGCTCAAGCGCCCACAGGTGCCGGCCGATCTCCGCATAGGAACGGTTCTCGGCCGGGTCGGGACCGATGACCAGCAGGGCCGTCCGGCCGCCGGCCCGAACCCGGATGAACCGGCGGTCCGACCCGTCTCCCGCCAACGGCTCCCAGACGAACTCGTCCGTCTTTGCGCCGGGCCAAGGCCAGGCCTCGAGCACGAAGGCCGCGTGTCCGCCGGCCGCCGGCGTCTCACCCAAGTTTCACCTCGCTTAAAACGTCCCGGTCAGCGACAACACCCTCGGCCAGAACGCTGTCCTCGACCCGCACCCCCGGCCTGACCCGCGCGCCGTCCCACAGGACCGAGCGGCTGACCACGGCCCCGGCCTCGAGTACGACCCCTCGGCCCAACGCGGCCCAACCCTCCACCTTGGCCGACGGGTCAATCCGCGTACCGGCCCCGGCGACCACCGGACCGCCTGCCCGCTCCCGGCAAAGATCGGCATTGAGGCCCAGATAGTCGGCCACGGTCTCCACCTTCCACCAGGGCAGGTCGGCCGCAATATACGCCATCACCCGTTCCCCGGCCCGAACCAACTTTATGTAGGTCTCGATGATGTCGGAAGGACCCTCGGGCAGATGATCGAGAAGGGCCAAGCTGACGACGTGCACGCCGGTGAAGGCCAGCAGCCGGCGGGTCTCGCCAGGACCTGGCGGCAGGTGGTCCTGCCGGAAACCGCGGATAAATCCTTCCTGGTCCACGGAAACCACGTTGAAGCGCTTGAGATCGTGCAGCACCAGCGTGACCAAGGCACCTTGCGAGCGGTGCGCCCGCACCACCGCGGACAGGTCCAGCCGGGTCAGGATCACGCCGTTCAGCACCACCAGCGGGTCTTGATAAAGCCGTCCGGCCGCGTTCTTCAACGCGCCGCCGGTGCCTTGGATATCCGCTTCCCTGAGCGGAAGGATTCGCAGCCCGCCCGAGAGTCCCGGCAGCGCCGCCTCGACCTGGTCGGCCAGATGGTGCGTGTTGATGAGCACCTCCTGGACGCCCAGGGGCCTGAGCAGGTCCAAATTATAGGCCAGAAGCGGCCGATTCATGACCGGCAGCAGGGCCTTGTGTTTGATCCGGGTCAGCGGCTGGGCCCTTCTGCCGAACCCGGCGGCCAGGATCAGGGCCTGTTTCATCGTTTCCATGGCCTCTTCAGGTCTTCTTGAAACCTTGTAAGAAATAACATACCCGGACTTCCGTGGGACTATTTTCTCGAAAGCATGACCGGGTCGGTGATTCATGTTGCATGGCCGGGATAAACGTGGTAAGGTCCAACAAGATACGCCGCTGAAGGAGATTCCCAAGAGAAACGGCCTGTTGCCGAAAAAGCGGATGGATGGCCAGTTCTCATGAAGGGCCTTCCCGCGGCCCTCGGCTAGCGTAAGGAGCAAGACATGATCGATGATAAATTCATGGAAAAATTCATCGAGACCATCACAGACCCCTGTCCACGGTGCGGTTCCGACAGCATCGATCGAGATTGGAAGGAAGACGAAGGGAACGAGGTGGTCGTGGAAAGTATATGTGATGCCTGTGGCCACGAATGGGCCAAACACTACCGGCTGGTGGAGGAATACATCCGGGGAGAGCAGCAGGGGTCCTGAGCAGAAGAAGCATGAATCCTGCAGGAGGACGCAGCCGGCGGGCGCCTTGCCTGCCGGCTGTTTTATGGAGAAGAATCGCAGGCCTAAGGAAGGCTCCCGGCGGAAATGACGGATCGCAGCTTTTTGGACGTGACGGGCCGCCTGCTGATGATCGGCCTCGAAGGAACCGAGGTCTCCGCGGCCGCGCGCCGGCTGCTGGACGAGCTCGCGCCCGGAGGCATTATCCTCTTTCGCCGGAACACCGGTCAAGGACCGGCCCAGCTCGCCAATTTCATCGAGGAATGCCAGGAAGCTGCAGTGAAAAGGACCGGCCGGCCCCTCCTGGTGGCCATCGACCAGGAAGGCGGCCCGGTGACCCGGCTTGACCCGCCCTTCAGCGTCCTGCCCGGCCAGCAGGAGATGGCCCGCACCCTCAGCCGCGAGCAGGTCCGCGCCCTGGCGGCCCAAAGCGGCCTCGAGCTGGCCGCGGTGGGCATCAACCTCAACCTATCCCCGGTCCTGGACCTGGCCACCGACCCGGCGGCCCGGTTCATGGCCGAACGATCCTTCGGGCCGGACGAGTCCCTGGCGGCCGAGCTGGGTGCCGCCTGGATGGAAGGGCACGCCGACCACCGCGTCTTGACCTGCGCCAAGCATTTCCCCGGCATCGGCGACGTGACCCTCGACCCGCACCAGGACCTGCCCGTGGTCTCTTACGACCTGGACCGCCTCAGGTCCCGGGAATGGGTGCCTTTCGCCCACGTCATCCGGCAGGGGATGGCCGCCGTCATGACCGCACACGTCGTCTTCCCGGCCCTGGACCCGGACTGTCCAGGGACCTTCTCGCCCCGGATTCTGACCGGCCGGCTGCGCCGGGAACTCGGCTTCGGCGGGCTGATCCTGACCGACGACCTGGAAATGGGGGCGGTGGTCAGGCACCAGCACCTCGGCTCGGCCGCGGTTCAGGCCGTGCTCGCCGGCGCAGACCTTCTGTTGGTCTGTCACCGCCCCGACCGCATGTTCGAGGTCCGCGAGGCACTCTGCCGGGCCGCGGAGACGGGCCGGATCCCTCGGGAAAGGCTGGAAGCCTCGGCTGCACGCCTCGACCAGGCCCTGGGCCGCTGCTTTCCTTTGCAAGCCGCCCGGCGGCAAACCCCCTTTTGGGAAAAAGGAAACCCGCCATGACTCTCATTCATGCCCATGCCAAAGACAACGTGGCCGTGACCCTCAGCGAGCTTGAGCCCGGCGAGGTCGCTGTGCTGCCCCGCGGCGGCGAAATCACCATCCGGGAGCGCATCCCGGCCAGCCACAAGGTGGCCGTGGCGGATCTGGCTCCGGGTGAGACCGTGTTCAAATACGGACAGCCCATCGGCTGCGCCACAGCGGCCGTGGTTCAGGGGTCCTGGGTGCACACCCACAACCTCGGGACGCCTCCGGAACCGAACCTCGAAGACATCCGGCCCTCGGGCGCACCCGGACCGTCACCACACGGCCCCGAGACCTTCCTGGGCTATACCCGCCCCATCGGCCCGCCCGGCATCCGCAACCAGTTGCTGGTGCTGCCCAGCGTCTCCTGCGCCGACGGCGTGGCCCGGGCCATCGGACGAGCCGTGCCCCAGGCGGTCGTCCTGGAACATACCCTCAGCTGCGCCCCGCTACCCCGAGCCGTGCGCTCCCTGATCGGCTGCGCCACCCACCCGAACGTGGGCGCCGTGCTCGCTGTCGGCCTGGGCTGCGAAGGGATCAAAGCCGAAATGCTGGCCCGCGAGGCGGATAAGGTCGGAAAACCGGCCGCCTTCTTTGAAATCCAGAGCGTGGGCGGGTCCCGAAAGGCGACGCGACAGGGCATCGACCTGGCCCGTTCCTTGTGGGAGGCCATGGCCGAACAGAAACGGGAGCGCCACCCGATCGGCGCTTTGACCGTTGGGGTCGAGTGCGGCGGTTCGGACGCCCTTTCCGGCGTGACGGCCAACCCGGTCGTGGGCTGCGTGGCCGACTGGGTCGTTTCCCAGGGCGGGACGGCCATCCTGTCGGAGACGACCGAGATGATCGGCACCGTGCACCTGCTCATGCGCCAGGCCGCCGACGCCGCCGTGTGCGAGCAGGTCCGGAAGCTGATCACGGACAAGGAGGCCGAGACCCGGCGCCGGCTGGGTCCTCTGGCCCTGCACGTCATCGCGCCGGGCAACATGGAGGGCGGGTTGTCCACCATCATGGAAAAATCCCTGGGCTGCGTCCTCAAAGGCGGGACCGCTCCCATCCAGGAGGTTATCCCCTATGCCCAGAAGCCGACCCGCAAGGGATTGGTGCTCATGGACACCCCGGGCTACGACGTCGAGTCCCTGGGCGGGCTGGTGGCCGGCGGCTGCCAGATCATCCTCTTCACCACCGGCCGAGGCAGCCCGGTCGGATCGTTCCTGGCCCCGGTCATCAAGGTGGCCAGCAATTCGTCCCTCTTTGCCCGCATGGCCGACGACATGGACTTCAACGCGGGCGAAATGGCCGACGGCCATGAGACATTGGATAGCCTGGGCCGAAAGCTGATTGACCTGACGCTGGCCGTGATCCAGGGCAAACAGACCCTGTCCGAGGAAAACGAGCAGGAAGTGATCGGCTTCGCCATGACCGCGGAAGCTTTCTGAGCCGCCAGCCGACCCCGCGCAAACCAATGGGCGGTCCGCGGCGTGGAGTATTGACAGCGCGGCGCGCTTATGACTTAATCGAGGCGCGGTTTGGCGAAGCCGGCAAGACTGGGAGGCGGCGGACGCACCTGCCAGCGGCTCGAACACGTCATAGGACGATTTCAACCACACCCGTCGAACATAAGGAGGGGAACATGTCCTGGGAGAATGTGAAACAGATACTCAGGCCGGAAGGCGTGCACATGGGCGTGATGAAGGTGGACAAAGAAATCTGCACCAGTTGCGGGCTGTGCATTCGCAACTGCCCCTTCCGGGCCTGGGAAATGGGCGAGGACGAATATCCCAAGCTGAAGGACTCCTACGAATGTTTCAGCTGCTACAACTGCGCCATCGCCTGCCCGGTCGAGGCCATCTCCATCGTCGAACCCTACCACGCGGACGCGGGCGGTTTCTGGGCCACCGAGCCGTACCCCCTGCCGGCCGTCATGCCCCTCAAGCCCAAGGACGAAAAAGGGGAGCCCGACCGCTGGAATGCCATCGAACAGGCCATTCTCGAACGCCGCAGCGTCCGCAACTACAAGGACAAGCCGGTGCCCGAGAGCTTCATCCGGCGCGTGCTCGAGGCGGGCCGGTTCGCGCCCAGCGCCGGCAACTGCCAGCCCTGGAAGTTCGTCGCCATCACCGACCGCAAGGTGCTCGATGAGATCGACGCGGCAGTCAAGGGCGTCATCGGCGGCATGAGCGCCATGTACCGCAACGACGACATGGTCAAAAACCTGGCCGGCATGGTCAACCCGGCGGAACCGGGACTCTTCGACCCCCGCATAGCCCTGGGCGGCATGGGCGCCATCGCTTCCTCCGGCATGGGCTGCACCCTGGGCGCCCCGGCCGTGATCCTGTTGCTCGGCGACGCCCGCTCCATCAGCGGACCCCAGATCAATATCGGCATCTGCGGCACCAACATGAACCTCGTGGCCAACTCCCTGGGCATCAAAGCCTGCTGGGTCGGGTTCACCGCCGTGGTGCAGATGGTCCCCGGCTTCGCCGAAAAGCTCGGCGTCAAACCGCCCTGGCGCATCATCAGCTCCATGACCCTGGGCTGGCCCGCCTTCAAACAGGAGGGCATGGTCCCGCGGGAATATCGGCCTGTCACCTGGATCCGTCCCGGCGCGGCTCCGGCCGAGGAGACGGCCGAAGACGTCAAATAGGCCTCCGGACGGTCTGGAAAAACACGCCTTCCTCGAGAATGCGTCGCCGGGAAAGCGGCTGGGCGTCCGTCTCGACTGACGAGTGCCCGGCCGCGCTGTCCGGTCTCCCCGCTCCCCCTTTGGCGAAAGGAAACCGACATGCCGGCTTCAAACGCGCAGGAGGTCAAGAACGACATCCTGAATCGCTACGAGGAGCGCGCCCCCAAGGCGCGGCAACTGGACGCCGAGGCGCGGAAGTACTTTTCAGGCGGCCATACCCGCAACTCCGCCTACTACCCGCCCTACCCGGTTTACATGGTTCGGGGCCGAGGCTGCCGCACCGAGGACGCGGACGCAAACACTTACCTGGACTTCTGCAACAACTACACCTCGCTCATCCACGGCCACCTGGACCCGGATATTGTGGCCGCCGTTCAGGACCAGCTCGAAAAGGGCACCGAATTCGCCACGCCCACCCGCTTGCAGATCGAGCATGCGGCCCATATGACCGGGAGGCTGCCCTCGGCCGAGATGATCCGCTATTGCAACTCGGGCACCGAGGCCACCCTATGGACCATCAAGATGGCCCGCGCGGCCACCGGCCGGGACAAGGTCATCAAAATGGAAGGCGGCTACCACGGCACGCACGATATCGCCAAAGTCAGCCTGACGCCGGACCCGGAGCAGAAGCGCCCGCCGGTCCCCAGGCTCGATGGGCCGGGCGTGCCTCAAAGCGTGCTTCAGGACGTCCTGGTGGCGCCCTTCAACGATCTCGAGACCCTGGAACAACTGCTTAAGGCCCACCATAACGAACTGGCCGCGGTCATCGCCGAGCCCATGCTGGGCAGCCTGGGCATGGTCCCGCCCGCGCCGGGATACCTGGCCGGGCTGAGGGAACTGACCGAAAAGTACGGCGTGCTGCTCATCTTCGATGAGGTCATCACCTTTCGCCTCAGCCCGGGCGGCATGCAGTCCCGGGAAGGTATCAAACCCGACCTGACCGCTTTGGGAAAAATCATCGGCGGTGGTTTCCCGGTGGGCGCCTTTGCCGGTTCGCGCCGGATCATGGACCGTTTCGACCCGCGCACCTCGGGCGGCCAGGCCATCAGCCATGCCGGCACCTTCAACGGCAACCCTGTCACCATGGCCGCCGGTCTGGCCGCGCTGAAGAAGTATGACGCAGCCGCGGCCGAGCGGATCAACGCCCTGGGCGACCGACTGCGGGCCGGGTTTGACCGGGCCTTTCAGCGGGCCGGCCTCAAAGGGCGCGCCACCGGCCTGGGATCTTTGTCCCAGGTGCATTTCGGGGATCAGGAGATTCGGACGGCGTACGATTTTGCGGCCGGTATGCTTCGGGCCGGGGAGGTACCGCGGCTGTTCCATTTGGAGATGATCAACCGGGGCATCTTTGCCGCCGGCCGGGGCATGTTCGTGGTCTCGACGCCCATGACGGAAAAGGAGATCGACCAGGCCGTCGAGGCTTTAGCCGGCGCGCTCGAGATGCTCAAAATTTACGCGGCCGAGGCCGCGCCGCACCTGATGGCCTGATGGGCTTTATCGAGCGCGCCTGGAAAAATGTAGAATGTCATAAAACGGTGCGCATACAGAGCGTCAGAACAAAGCAGACCAAGGCGCGACGAAGGCGAGGAATGAGGCGTACTTTACAGTACGCCGCAATGACGAGCCGAGGAGCAACACAGGTATGCGAAGTTATGGCGCTCTGTATAAAATTGGCGAGGTAACGCCGCATGAGCGATCAGAAGGATCAAGACCGCACGGACCAGGGCTGGTCCGCCGAAGTGGAAGAACTGCACTACCGAAAGTCCCTGACGGCCAAGATGGGCGACCCTGAACGGGTCGAGCGCCAGCACGAGGCCGGCCGCCTGACCGTTCGGGAGCGCATTGACGGCCTTTTGGACCCGGGGTCCTTTCACGAGACCGGGGCCACCGTCGGCGCGCCCACGTATCAGGACGACCGTCTGGTCGCGCTCCGGGCCTCGAACTTCATCATGGGCACCGGCCGCATCGACGGCCGCCGGGTGGTTGTCGGCGGGGACGACTTCACCATCCGCGGCGGGGCCGCGGACGCGGCCATCGGGCGCAAGGCGCCCTATGCCGAGAAAATGGCCCTTGAACTCCGTCTGCCCATGATCCGGCTGATCGAGGGCACCGGCGGAGGCGGCAGCGTCCGCACCCTGGAAACCACGTCCGCCACCTATGTCCCAGCCAACCCGGCCATGGAGACCATGGTCGAACTGCTCTCGACCGTGCCCGTGGTCAGCGCCGCCCTGGGACCGGTGGCCGGCCTGGGCGCGGCCCGGGTCGTCTTCTCCCATTTCTCGGTCATGCCCCGCAAACTGGCCCAACTCTTCGTGGCCGGCCCGCCCGTGGTCACCCCGGCCACCGGACAGGAGGTCACCAAGGAGGAACTGGGCGGCTCCAGCATCCACGCCAGAGGGTCGGGCGCCGTGGACAACGAGGTCGCCTCCGAGGAGGAAGCCTTCCAGCACATCCGCCGCTTCCTCTCCTACATGCCGGATTCCGTCTATGAAGTGCCGCCCATTGTCCCGCCGCAGGACCCGCCGGATCGGAAGGACCAGGAGCTCTTGTCCATCATCCCCAAAAACGACCGGCTCCCCTACCCGGTCCGCCGCATCATCGAGCTGACCCTGGACCAGGGCAGCTTTTTTGAGATTGGGGCCAGACAGGGCCGCTCGTCCGTAACCGGCCTGGGCCGGCTCCTGGGACGGCCGGTCGGGATCATGGCCAACGACCCCCGCTTCTTCGGCGGCGCCGTCACCACAGCCTCGGCCGACAAGATGATCCGCTTCATCGACCTCTGTGACACCTTCCACCTGCCCGTGGTCTACTTCGTGGACAACCCCGGCTTCCTGATCGGCGTCGAGGCCGAAAAGGAGGGCACCATCCGTCACGCCGGCCGCTGGATCTTCGCCGTCTATCAGGCCACGGTGCCCTGGTGCTCGATCATCCTCAGAAAAGTCTTCGGCGTGGCCAGCGCGGCCCACGGCAACCACTCCCACCTGAACCTGCGCTATGCCTGGCCATCGGGGCAATGGGGCTCCCTGCCCATCCGGGGCGGCGTCCAGGCGGCCTATAAGCGCCAAATCGAGGCGGCCGAGGACCCGGACGCCCTCAGGCGGGAACTCGAAAGGAAACTGAACGCGGTGACCTCCCCCTTTCGCACGGCCGAGATGTTCGGCGTGGAAGAAATTATTGACCCGCGGGAGACGCGGCCGCTCCTGTGCGAATGGATCGAGACGGTCTATCGCCTGCTTCCGAGCCAGCTGGGGCCGAAGAGGCGCGGCATGAGGCCATAGTAGTAGGGGCACGGCATGCCGTGCCCCTACCGGACCTTCGCCGCATACCTGAAACAAAAAGACGCCCGCTCGGACAGCATCCGAACGGGCGTTTGTGAATTAAGACCGCTCGCCTTCGCGGACGAGGCGGACCTCTCCTTTCGCCGGCCTCAGCGGCCGCCTTGGAAAAACAGCAAATGCGCGGAAAACCCTCGAACCAGGATTACTTGGACCCGTTGCCCAGGACGACCAGGGCATCGACCGCGACCGGTTTGCCGTTCATGATCTTGAGCGGGTTGATGTCGATCTCGGCCACGTCATCGAACTTCATGCCGATGTCGCCCACCGCGATCAGAATGTCGGCCAGCACCTCGCGATCCACCGGCGGCTGCCCCCGAAACTCGCCCAAAATCTTCTTGGCCCGGATGTCTTCCATCATGTCCATGGCGTCCCAGCGGGTCAAAGGCGCCACGCGGAAAGCCACGTCCTCGAGCACCTCGGTGAAAATACCGCCCAGGCCGAACATGACGCAGGGGCCGAACTGGGCGTCCCGGGTCAGGCCCACGACCAACTCCCGATCCCCCTTGACCATCTGCTGGACCAGGACCTCTTTGACGTTGGCCTGCTTGGAGGAGGTGAGTTTCTTGAAAGCCTCCCGAACTTCCTTCTCGTCCCGAAGGTTCAGCGCGATCAGGTCCAGTTCGGTCTTGTGCGCCAGCTCCTCGCCGGACCCTTTCAACACGACCGGGTAGCCGATCGCGGCCGCGGCGGCCACCGCTGCGTCCGCGGTGGTGGCCGTCTTTTCTTGGGTGCAAGGCACGCCGAATTCACTCAGCAGCAATTTCGACTCGTGCTCGGATAATGTCTTGGCTCCTCTTTTTTTCGCTTCTTCGATGATCTTCATTGCCCTATCCATCTCCTTTTGCGGTGTTATGCCGATGATTCGCTGAAACTAAGGGATACCCCCGCCTGTTCGCGAAAGCGGACGCGCCGATGAAGGCCAGGGCCCGCGGGTTAAACGGCCTGTCCAAAGAGCAATCGCTCATGCCTCACACCCACGCCCGACCCCCTTAGGGCCTGGGGACCGGCTGAGGTAACATATCTCCTTCCGCCGGCGGATGCGTCCGGCGGTGACTGAGCCTGGAACTATAACATTTTCCATTTGGATAGGCAAGCGGTCCTTGCTCGGCCGAAGGCCGTGAAAAAATGGAGGGAAATCCCTGCCAAACTCTAGTAGCGGAAGGTCAACGTCAGAATCACCGCCGGCGAGTCGGGCCTGCCGCCCAGCGTGAGTCCGGGCAAGGCGTGCAGCCGCTTCAAAAACTCCTGGCGGAGCTCCTGGTTTCGGATGTGCGCGCCGTTGACCGCGTTGTAGATGTTGCCGCCGTACCAGGCCAACTCGATCAGGCCGAGCAGCCCGAACACGACCCAGCTCTCCTTCTGGTAGGCCTCGACCGCACCCCACAGAAAGGCCGCGTTGAAACCGAAGGCCAGGGCCGCGTCCACGGGACGGCGATCATAGAGCTGCCCGGCCCCGGGCAGGACGGCCGACAGCACCCCCGCCGCCTGCGGCGACACGGTGGGTAAATTTTCTCCTTCCCGAACGCGCGAGGCCAGGAGCGCGGCCGAAAGGCCCAGCGGGTGGTTGCCCTCCACGGCGCGGAAGGCCTCCTCAGCGGCCCGCCACCCGCCTTCCTCCATGAGCAGCCAGCCCAGACGATACCGGGCCCGGTTCACCAGGTCGGCCTTGAGACCCGGATCAGCCACGGGCGGGTCCTGGATCAGCCGCTGGTAATACAGCCGGGCCTCATCCCCGGACCCCAGGCGTTCGAGACAGCGGCCCCGCTCGAGCGCGGCTTCAACCCTCAGGGTTGGAGCTTCCGTCTGCTTAAGAACAGGCTCCAGCGCGGCCAGGGCCTCGTCCAACCGGCCGAGCCCGGCCTGGGCACGGGCCAGGAGCAGCCAGGCCTCGAAGCGGCGGGGGTCCTCTGGTTTGAGGAACAGAAACCGTTTGACCTCGGTCACGGCCCGGTAATAATCCCCGTCCTCATACAGCTTCCCGGCGTAGTCCAGATAGGGGTCGGGAGGTTCCGCGGCCGCGGCGATCACGGTCAGGCTCAGCATCAGCCCCAAGAGGACCCAAAATGTCGCGCGGCCGGTCATGACGGATCTCCTTGCGGGTGACTGTAACAAAAAAATTTTATCTCAGGAAGAAAAATGCCGGCCTCGGCTGAGTCTTGCCCCCTGTGACGAAAAGCGGATATACTCTAACCGGCGACCGGCGGAGGACCTGATGATGGAACAGAGAAGCCCGCGGCACGACGCCTTGAGGGCCCAAGGCTGGGAGAGGAAATTCGCGGCCTCGGAGCCTAGGCTGAGCGAAGCCCGGGAGGAATACGAGGCCCTCGGCTTCGAGGTCCTGCTCGAACCCCCCGAGTCGCCGGCCGAGGGCGACGAGTGCGCCGCCTGCCTCCAAGACGACCTGAACCCGGTTTGGGTCATCTACACCCGCCGCCGCCAAACGGGCTGATTCGGCCGACGCGGTTCAGGCCGGGCTCGCGCCGCCTAAGCCTTTTTGTCCCTGAAATTAAAATAATCGAAATAGGTAATGGTTCAGACCCAGGAAGGCCGTCAGAACAAGGGTGGCCGCAAGCAGCAACACGTCGCGCCAGGTCACCGCATACTCGGCCAGGGTCGTGCGCGGCTGGGCCCGGCCGAAACCCTTGGACTCGAGGGCGATGGCCAATTGGTCGGCCCGGCGCAGGCTGCTGGCCAGAATGGGCACAATGATGGGCACGTGGCGCCGAATGCGCGTCACCAGCCCGCCTGAGGAAAGGTCCAGCCCCCGAGCCTTCTGGGCCGTGACGATGGCTTGCCCCGTTTCCATGAACAGCGGCGTGAGCCGGAAGGCCAGGGTCAAAGCAAAGCTGACCACAAAGGGCAGACCCAGTCGGTACAGACCATAGGTGAAGTCCTCGATGCGGGTGGAGGTCAGGAAGATGACCGCGGCCAGCATGAAGCTGACCAGCCTCAGTCCCACAGTCGCGCCGTAAGCCAAACTGTCCGGATGGAAACGAAAGGGACCGACCGTAAGCGGCGCCTCCCGGCCCGGATAGAAGAAGGTCCAGAGCACGACGCTCATCACCAACAATAGGATCATGAGGTTGCGCACGCGCCTGAGGTTCGGCCAGGCTCCGGCCGGAAAACAGAGGGCGAAAAGCAGCAGAAAATAGGGCAGCACCTGCTGCGGCCGGTCCCCGAAAAAGGGCGGGAGAAAGGCCACCACCAGGCAAATGAGCTTGGTCACCGGATGGGCCCGCTCGAAAAAGCCGCCCGTGGGTCGGAAAAAAGCCAGGCTCACCGCGCCTCCTTCGCCAGCTCCCCGGCCAACTCCCCCACGGTCAGGGCTCGGCCGCCCAGCAGTCCGCTCAGCCGCACGCACGGCGGCGCCACCAGGCTGGCCTGGGCCAGCAGGTCCGGACAATGAAAGACCTCCCGGGTGGGGCCGTCGGCGATGATGCGGCCGCCCTCCATCAGAACGACCCGCCGGGCATAGGACAACACTGCGCTCATGGTGTGGGTGACGATGATAATGGTATGGCCGGCCCGGTTGAGGCGGGTGAGCAGGTCCATCATGGCTTCCTGCTCGCGCGCGTCCAGACCGGTGGTGGGTTCGTCCAGGATGAGCACCTCGGGCTCGAGGGCCACGACGCAGGCCACGGCCAGCTTCTGTCGTTCGCCCTTGGGCAGGACAAAGGGGTCCAGGGCCTCCATGCCGGCCAGCCCCACTGTTTCCAGGGCCTGGCTGACCCGGGGGCCGGGGTCCTCGCCCGGCCTGAGGTTTCTCAGTCCGAAGGAGACTTCCTCGAAGACATTGGCTGCAAAAAGCATGTGGTCCGGATTCTGAAAGACGAAGCCGATGCGGCGGGCCATGCCGGCCGTGCCGATGCGGTCCACGGCCTGTCCCTCGTATAGCACGCGGCCGCTTTGGCAGGGCAGCAGGGCGGAGAGGTGTTTGACCAGGGTGGTTTTGCCCGAGCCGTTCTGGCCGAGAATGGCCACGAAGTCCCCGCGCCGAACGTCCAGGCTGACGCGGCGCAGGGCGGGCTGGCCGGGCGTGTAGGCGAACTCGAGATTCTCGACCCGGATCAGCGGCTCGCCGCCGGGTTCGGGACGGTCGAGACGGGCAAGGCCGGCACGAAGGGAAAAACCCTCGCGCCCGAGCAGAGCCGCGGCTTCTTGAACCGAGGCCGGCCGGAGGTCGAGGCCGAGCATATCGAACAGGACAAAAAGGTCGGGAGGCCGGATGCCATAGCGGCGGCAGCGGTCGGGATCGGCCAGCACTTCGGACGGCCGGCCCTGGGCAACGGTCCGACCGCGGTCCAGGATTAGCAGCCGGTCCGCATCGAGCAGCCGGTCCGTCTCGTGGTCGATCAGCACGATGGCGCGGCCGCTCTGGGAAAGTTTCGTCAGGACGTCGAACACCTCTTCCCGTCCGGCCGGGTCCAGGTCCGTGGTTGGCTCGTCGCAGAGGAGCACCTGGGGTTCGAGGCAGAGGATGGAGGCCAGGGCGAGGCGTTGCTTCTGGCCGCCGGAGAGGCTTTGGGGTTCGCGGTCCATGAGGCCGGACAGGCCGACGAGGGCGGCGACCCGTTCGATGCGGCCCTCCATCTCCCGGCGGGGCAGGCCCAGGTTCTCCATGCCGAAGGCGCACTCCAGCCGGACATTGGTGGAGAAGAGCTGGGATTCGAAATCCTGGAACAGGGTGCCGATGGTGCCGGCCAGGTCGGCTACCTTCCGGCCGGCGATCGAGACGCCCTCAAGGGTGACCTCCCCTTGGAAAGCGCCTCGGTAGAAGTGAGGAACGATGCCTGCCGCGGCCCGCAGCAGGGTCGATTTGCCCGCGCCCGTGGCCCCCATGACGCCCACGAACTCGCCCGGCCCGACGGACAGGTCCACCCCGTCCAGAGCCGGGCCGCGGCCGCCGCGATAGGCGAACCGGACCCGCCTTAGAGAGAGCAGCTCATCCATGCCCCGGGCTAGAGAAGGGCCGCGCCGATCAGGAGAACCACCAGGCCCGGCGCCATCCCGGCCACGAGGCTCAGGGAACCCTTGGCCTGAGAAGCGAAACCGGCCGCGCCGTAGCCCACGTTCAGCGTCTCGGCGCTGATGATCAGGCCGGGGAAGAAGGCGATCAGGGCCCCCACGAGACAGAGCACCGCGCCGATCTTGGCCGCTCTGCCGGCCCGAGCCGCGGTCTCGCCTTCGGCGCCAGGCTCCTCCAGAATCTGGAAATACAAGAGCCCCCAGGCGTGAACCCGGGCATACAGCAGGGCCAGAAGTATGGTGGAAATGATGGCCGCGGCGATGAAATTGTTCACGGCGATGATCAACCCCAACGCGGCGAACGGCGCCAACTTCAACAGGTCCACCCCCCACCCGATGACCGAGCCGATGACCAGGCAGTTCGTCACCAGGATCGCAGCGAACAGCACCCAACCTTTGCTGCCCGACTGCACCGGGCTCTCATGGCCCATGTAGGCCCGCCATAGGCCGTAAGGCAGGTAGCCATACAGGAAGTTCCCGATAAAACCAAAGATGCTCCCAGGGCTGAGCATGCCGCCCAGGGCATCGGCGATCAGGTTGCCGAAGGCCGATCCCCAGGCCGCGGCCGGCCCGAACAGGAAGCTGAACACGACCGGGATGGCCGCGCCGGGACGCACCTCGGTCAGGCCCGGGATGATGACCAGCCCCTTGAAGGGCAACAGGACCGCCACATAGGCGGCCGCGCAGATCGCGGCCAAGACGACCATCCGCGTGTTCTGCCACATCGTCACCAGTTCACGCATCGCCCCTCACCTCCTTCTTTCGGTTGGTTCGCGCCGAAACGTGCCCTCATGCCTTGTCCAGGATGGGCCAAGTATAGAGACCCGGCCAGGGCCTGTCAACACACTCCCGGGCCTCTTACAGCAGATGGTAGGGGTCCACGTCCAGGGAGAAGGTCACTTTCTTTTTCTTAAGCAAAGCCGGGGTTTCGCTCAGCAGGGACCGCAGGAAATCATGCAGGGGCCGCACTTGCTCGGAGCGGACCAGAATCTGAAAACGGTACTGACGCTTGACCCGGGCGCGTGGGGCCGGGGCCGGCCCGATGACCTCCAGCCAGGGATGGCCGAGACCTTTCAAAAGCTCCGCCGCCTTCCGGGCCACTTCCTCGGCCGCGGCCCGCGTGGCGTCCTCGGAAGCGCCCTGGAATCGAAGCATGGCCAGGCGGGAGAAGGGCGGGTACATGAGCCGCCGGCGCTGGGCAAGCTCCTCCTCGAAAAAACCGAGAAAGTCATGGCTCCGGGCTTTGACCAGGCTGTAATGGCCGGGGCTGAGCGTCTGGATGATGACCCGGCCCCGCTGCCCGCCCCGACCCGCGCGTCCGGCCACCTGAGCCAGAAGCTGAAAAGTGCGCTCTCCGGCCCGAAAATCCGGCAGGTGCAGCCCCAGGTCCGCTTCGATGACCCCCACCAGCGTGATCCCGGGAAAATCGTGCCCCTTGGTCACCATCTGCGTCCCCAAGAGCACGTCCAGCCGCCGCTCCCTCAGAGCGTTCAGAATCCGGCTGAGGCTCCCCTTGGTCCGCGTGCTGTCCGCGTCCAAGCGGCCGACCCTGGCCTCCGGGAACAACCGCTTGACCTCGGCCTCCAGCCGTTCCGTGCCTAGTCCCAAAAAGCGGAAGGCCCGGGAGCCGCAGGCGGGACAGCGGCGGGGCTGCGGCAGGGTGAAGCCGCAATAATGGCAGACGAGCCGGTGTTCACCCTCGACGCCCTCCTCCCCCTGGTGCAAGGTCAGAGAGACGCTGCAATTCTGGCACTTGATCACGTGCCCGCAGGACAGGCACATGGGTAACGGCGCCAGTCCCCGCCGGTTGAGAAAGAGCAGGGCCTGCTCCCCCTGTTCGAGGCAGGCGGACAGGGCCTCCTTCAGCATGGGCGTCAGCCCGCCGCGGGCGCGCCGGCCGCCCAGGCGCAGGTCCACCAGTTGGACCCGGGGCAGGCGGTCCGCGCCGATGCGCCGCGTCAGGCTCAGGAGTTCGTACCGGCCGGTTCGGGCATTGTCGAAGCTCTCCAGAGACGGGGTGGCCGAACCCAGAAGGACCACGCCTTCGGCCTGACGGGCCCGGACCACGGCCAGGTCCCGGGCCTGGTAGCGGAGACCGTCCTCCTGCTTGTACGCACCGTCGTGTTCCTCGTCCACCACGATCAGGCCGGGCGCTTCCAGCGGCGCGAAGACGGCCGAGCGGGCGCCCAGAACCAGGCGGGCCTGACCGCGGCGGATTTTCAGCCACTGGTCGTAGCGCTCGCCTTCGGCCAGGCCGGAGTGCAGGACGGCCACCTCCTCCTGGAAACGGGCCCGGAGCTGGCCCTCCATGGCCGGCGTCAAGGAAATCTCGGGCACGAGGATCAGGGCGGTCCGGCCCTGAGCCAGGGCGGTCTCCGCGGCCCTGAGATACACCTCGGTCTTGCCGGAGCCGGTGACGCCGTGCAGCAGAAACGGCGCAAAACGGCCCTTTTTCAGGGCCTGATCCACCCGGGCGACGGCCTGGACCTGTTCCTCGGTCAACTGCGGCGGCGCGGCATCGAAGGTCAGGGCTCGGCCCGCGCTGTCCCGATAGACCTGCCGTTCTTCGACTTTGAGAACACCTTTGTCCCGAAGCCGGCGGATCAGGCCGTCCAGGGAAGGGAAATCGGCCCTGAGGTCGCCCACCGGCAGGGGACCGCTTTTTTCGAGGCGGCCGAGCAGGGCCTGCTCCCTGGGCCCGAGCCGAACCGGAGGGGGCGGGCCGTCGGCGCCCCCTGACAGGGGAAAGAGCCAGCGCTCCCGCCGACTGCGGACCCGGTCTTCGGAGAACCGGCTCTCCATCCGGACCCAGCCTTTGGCCTCAAGCCGGCGGAGCCGGGGCGCAAGACCACCCTCTTGCCTGGCAAGCCGGGCCAGGGTCAGGCCGCCGGAGCGGGTAAGCCGCTCAAGCAGCCGGGCCTCTTCGCCTCGAGCCTCGTCATCGGCCAGGGCGCGCAGGCCCTCCTCGGTGGCTACGGCCGCTCGGAGGCTCATGGCTTTGAGCCCGGCCGGCAAAGCCTCGGCGATGGTCAGCCCGAGAGGGTGGTGGTAGTAGTCGGCGGCGAAACGCATCAGGGCCAGAAGTCCGGGCCCGAACAGGGGTTCGGCGTCCAGCAGCCTGGAAATGCTCCGCAGGGCATACTCCGGCTGAAAAGCGGCCGGCTCCAGGCCGGTGCCGAGCACGTAGCCGGTGACCTGACGCCGGCCAAAAGGCACCAAGACGCGGCTGCCCGGCGTCAGGCCATCGGCCAGCTCTTCCGGGACCCTGTAGCTGAACGTCCCGTATACGGGCAAGGCCACGACGACGTCCGCCAGGCCGGGGGAAGGCGGTTTCACGGCGAGACCGTTGTAACGCTTCGGCTGCCGGGCAAACACATTATCGCTCTCCTCGATTTCGTCTCGACATCCTGTGCTTGGCAATGGTCTCAGAGCAGGTATCGGATCATGAGACATGGGTGCCGCGTCGGGACCTCGGGGGCTATAAGACCCCAGGCCAGCGGGACGCGGCCGGATCATCCCGCCGTTTGGATCGTGCCGTATTTTACTTTGTCCGCCTCAATGGCGTCAACCAGCGCCGGGCCCGTCCTTGCGCCGGCCGGACCTGTCTGATATATTTAAAAAGGTTCGCACGCTATGGCGACGCAAGAAAGAGAGGCTTAAACCGTGAAAGCGAAACCGGAAAAAATATGCCTGGACAATCAGTGCCAGGAGGTGTGGCGGCAATTTCCCGAGGAATTCTCTTCCCATACCGCCAAGTTTGTTTTCTGTCCCATCTGTTCGGAGGAACTCCACATTCAATGTTCCAACTGCAAGGAGGCCCTGACGAACACCGACTTCAAGTTTTGCCCGTGGTGCGGGTGCGAATTTGAAGGATAGGACCGAGGCAAAACTTCGGCTTCCGGCCGAACTTTTTGTTGGGCTTCGGCTCGAAGTCTTCGAAATATGATTTATATTTCTGCGGCCCCTCGACTTCGCTCGGGGTCATGAGCTTGTCGAATGACTTCGATCCTCGCCCTCCTCGATTTCGTCTCGGAATCCTGTGTTTTGCAACGGTCCCACTCTGAGACCGTTGCGCCCTTTCCGGGTCCATGATCCACCTGACCGACATCCCGGTCGTGGTTTCGCCGGGACGGCTGGCGGACCCAGCCGGTCTTTCCCTGGCACAGGCCACGGCCTTTGTGGAGCGGGCCGCCCCCCTGCTGGCGCCCCGCGGAAAATTCGACCGGGTGGACCCGCGCCGCCTGCTGGCTGAGGTGCACCCCCTCTCCGTGGAAGGCTGGGGGGAAACCGTGGTCATTGGCGCCATATGTCTCGGACCCGGCCTGGCCGGGTCCGTGGACGACCTTGCCGAGCCGACCGCCGCCTTCCCGGCCTTCACCCGCATCGCTCTCCGAGACGCCCTGGACTACCTCGAGTATCGGGTGCGTCTCTTTTTGAAGCCTTCCGAGCTGGTTGCCTGCAGCCGGCTTCTGCCCGGCAACGAGGAACTGCCGCTGGCGGCGGGCCCGATCATTCTCCAGAGCCTCGGCCTGGAGGATCTGCCGGGGCTCGTCGTTTCTCCGGCCGGCGAGATCGACCCCCAAACCGGCGCGGTCGTCCTCTTCACCACCCAGCCTCAGGACCGGGCCGGGGTGGGCTGCGAGCATTGCTCCCGCCTGAACTGCCCAGGCCGCATTCAGGCCGGGAAAATGGCTTAACTTTGAGGCGGGAAGGCTGGGGGGACCTTTTTTGGAAAAAAAGGGTCCCCCCAGGCCCCCTCCCAAAAACTTTTAGCTCGCAATTTGGATGGAGCTTCGCTCCATCCAAATTGCGCTGTTAAGTATGGGGAAGACCAACGACCGAGGGGCCTGAGTTGGTAAACGATGTGGGCTGGGCTGCGCGAAGCACAGCCCGGCCCACATGGCTACAATTTTTGGGAAGGAGTTTGAGGGAACCCTTTTTCCAAAAAGGGTTCCCTCAAGCCAGACGGCCGATGTTTTGCGCTGGTCTCACCTTGTCAACTCGAAATCCGACTGGTATGATTGGCAAAAATGCTTACCGGCAGGGGGCGGCAGCCGTGAAATACCTTCCGATTTTTCTCGACCTGAAAGACCGGCCGTGTCTGGTCGTGGGCGGCGGCGAGGTGGGCCGGCGGAAGGTGGAGAAGCTGCTGGCTTGCCAGGCCCAGGTCCGGCTGGTCAGCCGGGAGTTGACCTCTGCCCTGGAGGAACTCAGGTCCGCGGGCCGGGTGGCTTATCTCGGGCCGGCCTTTGAAGAACGCCACTTGGACGGCATCCATCTGGTCTTCGTCTGCACGAACGACGCCGAGCTCAACCGCCGGATCAGTCTGGAAGCCCGGCGGCGGGGCATCGAGGTCAACGTGGCCGATCAGCCCGAGCTCTGCTCCTTCATTGTGCCGGCGGTGGTGGACCGCGGCGACCTGATTGTGAGCGTCTCGACGTCCGGGGCAAGTCCGGCCTTGTCCGCCCGCATCCGGGCCCGGCTGGAAAAGGAGTTCGGTCCGGAATATGCCCTCTTCCTGAAATTGATGCGCCGCATCCGGGAGCAGGTGCGAGCCGGCCGCGGTGCTTCCGAAAGCCATCGGGAACTCTATTACCGGCTGGTGGACTCGGACCTTCTGGCCGCGCTGGCCGCCGGGGACCGGGACCGGGCCGACGGCATCCTGGCCCGCATTCTGGGACCGGGCTATACCCTCGGCGGGCTGGGACTGGAGGAGCGGCCATGAACGCCGATTTGGTGCGGGGCCTGGCGCTGGTGTCGTACTTCCTGGCCGCGGTGGCCTTTCTCGTTTTTCTGCTCAGGGAGAGCGAGTCGGCGCGGCGGGGGGCGACCGTCCTGGTGGCGGCCGGGTTCGCGGTGCAGACGGTCTTTCTGATTCTGGGCACGCTCGAGGTGGGCCAGTTGCCGGTGTTCAACCTGTCTCAGGCTCTGGGGTTCAGCGGCTGGGCCTTGGTGGGCGTCTATCTGCTGGTGTCGACCCGGTTCCGGCTGCCTGTCCTGGGGGTGTGCGTCACGCCTTTGGCCGCGGTCCTGGTGTTCGTTTCGGCCCTTTCTCGGTCCCGGCCGGCGCAGGTGACGCCGATTTTTCAAGGGTTATGGCTGTCGGCGCACCTGGTCACGGCGTTCATCGGCTATGGGTTTTTAGCGCTGTCTTTCCTGGCCGGGGTGCTTTATCTCTTGCAGGAGCGCGAGATCAAGGCCAAGCGGACCGGGGGGGTGTATCGGCGGCTGCCGTCCCTGGGCACGCTGGATGCGCTGAACCATACGAGTTTGACGCTCGGGTTCGCGCTGATCAGCGCCGGCATCGTCACCGGGGCCGTCTATGCCCAGGTGACGCTGGGGTCGTACTGGCGTTGGGACCCGAAAGAGGTTTGGGCCTTCATCACCTGGCTGGTGTATGCCGGACTGATCCACCAGCGGGTGACCGTGGGCTGGCGCGGCCGGCGGGCGGCGATCATGTCCATTGTTGGGTTTGCGGTGCTGTGCTTCACTTTTTTGGGGGTCAGTCATCTTCTGACCGGCTATCACAGTTTCGCCAACCTCGAGCGGTTAGAGATGAAATGAATATCCTTCTCGTCGGCCTCAACCACGTGACGGCGCCGGTGGAACTTCGGGAGCAACTGGCCCTGGACCGGAGCGACCCGGCCGAGTTGTACCGTCGCCTGCGCGGACCGGACGGGGGGAGCGAGAGCGTAATTCTTTCCACCTGCAATCGCGTCGAGGTCCTGCTGGCCACGCCGGCCGAGCCGGCGGCGGCGGTGGAGGCGGTCAAGACGCTTCTTGCGGACCAGAGCGGGGTGGCCGCTCAAGACCTTGCGCCGCTCCTATACGCGCATGAGGGTCGGGAGGCGGTCCGGCACGTGTTCCGCGTGGCTTCGAGCCTTGACTCGATGGTCCTGGGCGAGCCGCAGATTCTGGGCCAGGTCAAGGACGCCTACCGGCAGGCGGTGAGTCTGCGCGCCTCGGGCGTCATCACCAACAAGCTCCTGCACAAATCCTTTTCGGTGGCCAAACGGGTCCGCAGCGAAACCGGCGTGGCCAGCCACGCTGTCAGCGTGGGCTATGCCGCCGTGGAACTGACCCGCAAGATCTTCGGCCGGCTGGAAGGCCTCGAGGTGTTGCTCATCGGCGCGGGCGAGATGGCCGAGTCGGCCGCCGAACACCTGCTCCGCCACCACGCCTCCCGCATCGTCGTGGCCAACCGGACCCTTCCGCGGGCCATGGACCTGGCGCGGCGCTTCCAGGGCCGGGCCGCGCACCTGGATGAGCTGCCCGCGCTTCTGATCACGGCCGACGTGGTCATCTCCTCCACCGGGTCCGAGCAGGTCGTCATCACCTCAGACGTGGTCAAGGCCGTGCTCAAACCCCGACGCCACCGGCCCCTCTTCTTCGTGGACATCGCCGTCCCCAGGGACGTGGACCCCGAGGTCAACGGCCTGAGCAACGTCTACCTCTACGACATCGACGACCTCGCCGGCGTGGTGGCGGCCAACCGCGCCGCCCGGGCGGACGAATCCATCCGCGCCGAACGGATCGTCGAGGAAGAGACGCTCAAGTTCATGGCCTGGTTGGAAACCCTGGCCGTGGCGCCGACCATCATCGACCTTAAAAACAAGGCCGAGGAAATCCGTACCGCCGAACTGAAACGCACCCTGGCCCGCATGGGACCCCTCTCCGAGCAGCAGGTCGAGACCCTCGAGGTCCTCACCCGCTCGCTCATGCAGAAGATCATCCACGACCCGATCCTGTTCATCAAGCACGCCGGTCACCGGGACCGCAAGGACCAGTATCTCGAACTGGCGCGCAAGCTCTTCAACCTGGACCGGGAGGACGACCCGGGCCCAAACCGGAAACGATAACCTTTAAAGGAGGTCGGACATCATGGCGCTGGATCCGAAAGTTGGACAGAAGGTGGTCGGCGAGATTATGTCGGTCAAGGGCACCTGTTCCGCCGGCCACAAGGCCGGAGAAACCTTTGAAATCAGTTGCCACAACCCCGCCGGATTGTGCGGGTGGTTCTACCACGACATTTTTCCGAACCTGATGACCTTCCAGTTCGGGGGCGGTTTACCCTGGTGGCAAGGGGATACCATCCAGGTGCAATGCCCGGACTCGTACAACCTGGTCGTGATGAAACTGACGCGGTCCAAGCGCTAGCCCGAGGGCGTTGCAAAACTTCGACTTCCGGCCGAACTCTTTGTCGGGCTTCGGCTCGAAGTCCTCGAAATAGGTTTACTATTCCTCCGGCCCCTCGGCTTCGCTCGGGCTCATGAGCTTGTCGAATGACTTCGATCCTCGCCTTCCTCGATTTTGTCTCGGAATCCTGTGTTTTGCAACGGCCTCAACTTAGAAGCCATGCTCGTCTGGAAAGCCGT
>Ga0315282_10002267_pt1 | contig 35636 bp, 33 predicted proteins | sample YL17G07_20_MG_FD_203693 | JGI IMG/M metagenome (GOLD analysis project Ga0315282, IMG submission 203693) | Sediment microbial communities from Yellowstone Lake, YNP, Wyoming, USA - YL17G07_20 | ecosystem: Environmental > Aquatic > Freshwater > Lake > Sediment | place: USA: Wyoming | collected...
CGCGGTGGATTTCATCATGAGGACGCTTATCCAGGCGCTGGTAGATTATTATGAGTAAAATAAGGAGGGTCAGCATCACCACCAGCGAGAGAATTAGCTTCTCGTAGTGCCAGGCAAAAATCCAGCCAGCGTTGGCTAAGCAGGTCAGGAAAAAGAAAATCCCGACCTGCTTGAAGGCGGGGAAAAATTCATGGCCGGTTATGACCTACTTAAGTGAGAAAAATACAAAAAGCGGCAGCAGCAAGTAGATGATTCCCCAGATGGAAAAAGTAATTCCAGCCGGCACAAAAAGGTTGGGATATTTATCGGAGAGCTGGCCGGTGGTGAAATTATTGAGTGGCAGAAGGTTCTTTGTTCTTGAGCTATACAATAAAAGGTGAAAAATAGGGAAAATATTTATGTACTCTTTTTCGCGGCCAGCGAATCAGTCAGCCTGAAGAAATGCCTGGTCATCTTTTACGCCTTGTTTTCTAAAATTATTATGGCACCAGCGCTCTTTGCTGTTTATCAGTCCATAAGTTTAACTCACCAGATAGCGCCGATTTTCTGATTTAGGGCTTTAATGTATCTGTAACCAGAACCTTTAATCGTCACTCTGACTACCACCTCGACCTTGGTTTCCACGGGCAACTTTGGACCATTCCTGGCTACCAACTCAATCTGGTTAAGGTGAACGGAATCCCGGGGACGGATTTCATCTGCCAATGAGGTTTCCCAGGTTTCCTCCCCGTAAATCACATATAGTTTATCCGCGGTTATATAATCGGGGAAACTGTTAATATCTTCAGCAGTCAGAGTGATGACGGCTATCAGGCCCGATCCGTCTGGTCCGATGCCGGGCATCAGGTCCCTGTAAAGGAAGCAGTCCATGGTTATCTTGATCCCATCAACCGTGATAACTTCAGGGATTTGATTCAGGTCTTTTATCGGGGAGAAGGGGTTCTGACAGGCGGGAATGGCCAGAAGGCTTAGGCTTATGAGGCACAATAAAAAACCGGCGCGGCGACAGCGTAAAAGATACCAGGAGAATCTCTCTCGTGGCTTCATTTCCGCCTCCAAGCATAAATTTAAGCTCGATTTGTTTTGCTGTCAACAGCTCATTCTGCTATAATTAATGCCTTTAACTGAGAATATTTTTGCTGGATATTTTTGTTGGGATAAGGCGCATTATTAAGTTGCAGTAAGGCTTGATACAGACCGGTGCCTGTTGGCCTGAACGACTGATAATCCCTGATAAAGATAAATAGGCCTGAATTTCAAGGTCCATTCCAAGCCAGACTTCCGGCACTTCAGCCTTATCTCAAGGGAAGAAGAATCATGAAAATAGGTTTTATTGGTTTACCTAAATCAGGCAAGACAACTCTGTTTAATGCCCTGACCGGCTCCTCGGCTGCGGTTTCGGCTTATTCAACCGGTCAGGTTGGCCCGAATCTGGCTTCAGTAAAGGTCGGTGATGAGCGGGTGGAGAAGCTGGCGGCTATCTATCGGCCGAGACGAAAGGTTTTCCCGACAATTGATATTGTGGACCTGGCCGGAGTCAATGAAGGCGATGGCCGGTCGGATGCTTTTTCCGGTGAACTGATGAAGCTGGCCCGGACCGGCGATGCCCTGGCCATTGTGTTCAGGAACTTCAGGAGTGATTTGCAGGGTAAGCCGACGCCCCTTGAAGATTTGAAAAAAATTGAAGAGGAACTGCTTCTGGCCGACCTCATCATTACCGAAAAGCGGCTGGAAAAAATTGAGGCTAATTTAAAAAAAGGAAATGGTGGGAACGGGGTGGCTTGGCTGAAGGCAGAAGAAAAAGTGCTGCGAATGATTGTGGAGGCCCTCAATGCCGGGCGTTCAGTCCGGGAGCTGGAGCTTGATGAAAATCAGGAATTTGTGATCCGCTGCTTTCAGTTTCTGACGCGGAAGCCGGCCATTGTCATTCTGAATTCGGAGGAAGAGGTCCTGGGAAAGAATGAGGAGTTGCTGCGGGAAATTGGGCAGCGGTATCAGGCGGTAGAATTCGCCGGCAAATTTGAGATGGAGCTATCCCAACTTGATGAGGAATCGGCCCGGGCTTTTATGGAAGATATGGGAATTAAGGAATCGGCCAGGGATAGATTATCAGCACTGGCTTACGGGGCACTGGGGTACATTAGCTTTTTCACGGTTGGTGAAGATGAAGTCAGAGCCTGGAATATCCGGCGCGGAGCTACAGCTCTCGATGCAGCCGGCACCATACACACTGATTTGGCCCGCGGCTTCATCGCCGCCGAGTGCTTTAATTATGAAGACTTAATAGCGACCGGATCGGATAAAGCGGTCCGCAGCAACGGCAAGTTCATGCTGGTGGGCAAAGATTACTTAGTCCGCGACGGCGATATCCTGAGTATCCGCTTCAATGTCTAACATTTACGTCCCCTTTTTGTCTCCTTTCCTTTTTCTAATAAATGGAATAATCTATAAAAAGAGGAAGAATATGCTGAGGCTAATGTTCTGGCTGGCGGCAATCATCGGGTTCCTTTTTGCCCTTGACCGCTTATTTCTGTACCTGGAAAGCCGGGGGTGGATTTATTATCGGAAGAAAAAGCCGAGTCCCGGGAGCGTTGGTAATGCTTTCCTGGAAATCCAACAATTTTTAGAGCCATCAAAAAAATATGTGGTTCAGATTAAGAAAGAAGAAAAAAGAGATCAACAGGGATCCGGAGACCTGCCACCTGAATCAGAAGACCTGACTTCTGAGGAAGATGAACAGTGAAAACAATATAGTTTAGATGTAGGGTGTGTTCCGTTTTTAAGGAGTATCAAAGGAGGGTTCAGACAAAAATGAAAGTGGCGGTATTTTCGGATATCCATGGAAATATCTATGCCCTAGAGGCGGTGCTGAAGGATATCGCCAGCCGGCGAGCCGGTATGATTTTTTGCGGTGGCGACCTGGTTGGTTATGGGGCTTTTCCCAATGAAGTGATTGAGTTAATACGAAAGCACCATATTCCCACGATTATGGGCAATTATGATCAGGGCATAGGTAATGACTCTGATGATTGCGGCTGTGCTTACCGCGATGAGCTGTCAAAAGCGCTGGGCAAAAGGTCCATCGCCTGGACGAAGGATAAAGTTACACCTGAGAATAAAGCCTATCTGCGGAACCTTCTGGAAAGAATCAGCTTCACCGTTAGCGGGATGAAAGTGCTTCTGGTTCATGGCAGCCCGCGCCGGATAAACGAATATCTGTTTGAAGCCCGGCCGGTTTCTTCTGTGGTCAGGTTGTTTGAATCAGAAAGAGTGGATATTATTGTCTGTGGCCACACTCATCTACCTTATGCCCGGGACATGATTGTGGAAGAAGGCTGGGAAACAGTGACCGGGCCTGACGGACAGCAGGTGATGAGAAAAAAGGCCGGGGGAAAATACATTCTAATTAACACCGGTAGTGTGGGCAAGCCCAAGGATGGCGACCCAGGCGCCTCCTATGCTCTGCTTGATTTTGAAGACGGCAGCCTCAGGTATGAGATAGTCAGAGTGGCTTATGATGTTGAGGCCATGGCCAGAGCCGTGGAGCAGAGCGGCCTTCCGGTGGAATATGCCGACATGCTCCGCCAGGCCACCGGATAGGGGATAAAGAAATATGAGCAAGAAAGAGAGAAAGCCGAACAGGTCTGGCGATTTGCCTGATGACCAGCCGGTGGAAATACCGATAGACGGGGTGCTGGATCTTCATACCTTCCGCCCGCAGGAAGTCAAAGAGCTGATTAACGACTACATCGAGGAATGCCTGAAGCGCGGCGTTTTTGACCTGCGCATCATCCATGGCAAAGGGACCGGCACCCTGAAAGCCATCGTTCACAGCGTCCTGGAAAAGCATCCGGCGGTCCTGAGCTTCCGGGATGCCAACCTTTCAGCCGGTGGCTGGGGTGCCACCGTCGTTGTCCTGAGGAAAAAATAAAGGCCTATAAGCTGCAGTAATCTGCGCTTGCTTGCCAGTTTCTTAAGGTTGCCACCACCCACAGCTATTACCCCGGATAAAAAACTTATAACAAAAATATAACCTCATCTCTTCTTTTTATTTTAAAAGCCAGACAATTATCCCGCTCTTAACGTTCTTCAGAATCTACAACGTATTTCTGCTTTTCTATCCTGACATAGGTCCCGAAATCTATAATCAAATATCTTCTGTCAAATTCTACCCGGCCTTTCTTACCTACGGCAGAGTATATCTCTTCCAGTGTTGGCCATAATTTTATCTTCTTAGCCCTTTTTTCATCCCATCTTTTCTGCCCACCAGATTTTGGGGGAAGCATATCTTCACCTATTATGAGCCCTCCTGAGGTGCTCCCCATTCTTTGGACAGTAAATAGGCTGGTTTAAGGTGCATTTTTGACCTGCTTGTCTTATTATTTTAAGCATTTAAGATACCCAGCTCAACAGACTTTTTGCTGGCCCTTGAGCGGGAGTTAAGATAATTTTGTGTCTGGTAATATATATAGCTTGAAAGGAGGAGAGGCAAGATGGGAAAAAGCATACTGGAAAAAGCCAGGGAAAGGGCCATGGAGAAAGTCATCAAGGAATATTTTAAGGAAGACCTGAGCAGCGAGCGGGGAATAGCCCTAAAGCGGTTTTTTCCGGCTCACTATTAGGGGGTGGATGAAGAATATGCAGGTTTATTGATGAGTCTGGTGGTTAATGGCTACTCAGAGAGTCAGATCATCAGGTCTCTAAAAGAGTTAGGGCTTCCCTTTTTACACCTTCTTTGGCTCAGAGAATCGGGCTTCATAGCTGAGGATATTCAATGACCTCTACTCTACACTACTAACGCAGTGGAAAACTTTAACAGCCGCATAGAGCAGATTCGGGTCAAGCTTGGAGGGTAATCACTCGGTGTAGATTCTGGAGATAAATCTTCTGTTCCAGAGAGGGAGGCTAAAACAGGGAAAATGGCATTTGGTTCAATTCAGATTGAAATGGGGAATAGCTTATTTTGTCATGATTTTTCCCATTCAGCTTTTGGGTGGCAGGAGCCTTCAAAATACTCACCGTGAAGAGCCTGAACAGCTCGGCAGCTATCATCTTTCTTAACGATAAGATAAATAGCCACATCAGAGGCACCACTCGAGAAAAATTCCAGGTTAATTCCTTCCCGAGCCAGCACTGAGAAAATTCGACCGGCGATTCCCGGCGTTTCCCTTATTCCTTTACCAACACACGCTACTAAGGCCAGCTCTTTTTCCACCTGAACATTACGGATAGCTACTTCTTTTATATTAAACAGCAATTCCCGGGCCGGGTCAGCCTGATTGGTGTTAAGGATCAAATTTATGCAGGTCTGCGAGGTCAGCACGGTCAGAATGTTTATTCCTTTCTCGGCCAGGGCTGAACCGATTTTCCCGATGACTCCTGGTTTATCCCCGACAGCTGGGCCTTCAACCCGTAAGACAGCTATGTTCTGATTCAGCGAAAAGCTCTTTACTACTTTTTCTGATTTGTATCCTCTGGAAGAAATTATTGTTCCGGGATTTTCCGGATGATAAAAACTCTTGATTACCACTGCCACTTTAAGACCTTCCAGCGGCTGCCAGATTTTGGGGTGGAGGATTCTGGCTCCAAAATAAGAGAGCTCGGCTGCTTCTTCCGGTGAAATCCTGGTGATAAGCCGGGCTTTTGGCGCAACTTGCGGGTCAGCAGTGAGAAATCCGGGTACATCTTTGTAGGTTTCAAGAACCGGAGCGCGCAGCCCCCGGGCGATCACTGCGGCGGTGTAGTCAGAACCATTGCGTCCAAAAAGGACCACTTTTCCTTCCAGATTACAGCCGAAAAATCCCGTAAATAAAGGGGTAAAACTACCGGCATCAATTTCTTCAGCAGTCTTTTTGAAAGCGAGGTCAAATTTTTCGAGATTTATTTCAGCCTTTTCGGATTCTTCATCGGTGATGAGTCCGCAGCGGTCAGTTTCATACACTCTGGCTTTCAGGCCTGATTCTTCCAGGACCGAAGCCAGAAGATAAGCTGAAAGCCTCTCGCCTGTGCTTAAAATTCTGGCTTTAAGGGAAGGGCTGGTTTCCCGAATGAGTAAAATTCCTTGAAGAGTTTTTTCTAGGGTGATGAAAAACTCCTCAAATTTTGCCTGAAGCTCTCGAAAACGTTTCAGGGAAAGAGTCTCTGAAGCTAAAAGCGTATGCAGTTTTTTTATCTGGGCCAGGACGCCTCTGAAGGTTTTACCCTGAGTCAGGCTGTAGTGATAGGCATCAAGAAGCAAATTGGTTACTCCTGACGCGGCTGAGACCACTACGGCTACTCTGTCTGGCTCGGATTTGATGATGGAGGCGGCCTGCTTGAGAGAAGCTGCGGATTTCAGGCAACTTCCGCCAAATTTTATTACTTTTTTAATTTTTTTGTTTTTGTTTTCTGCCATTTTCTTCTCCTTTCAAAATGTCGGGTTAAATAGTTAATCAGCTAATCAGTTAATCAGATTTGCCAAGATAGCCAAGGCGGTAAGCCAACTCGGCGGCCAGCAGGCAGTTCCCGGCTGCTCCGCGAATCAGATTGTTGGTCAGCGCGAAAAAACGAAGAGAATTGTCATTAAGTCTGAGACGGCCGACCGAAACGGCCATGCCCCTGGCACTTTCCGGCTGCCCTGCCCACAGGTCGAAGGCCGGCTGGGGACGGTCAGGTTCTGGACGGAGGATAATTGGCTCTTGTGGAGCAGTCGGTAGATTAAAGCTTTCCGGGCTCTTAAAACCAGAGAAAGCTCGAATGACATCTTCTACCGTCGGCACCATTTGGAATTCAACTTCAACCTCAAGTAAATGTCCCTGACGCACTGGAACTCGGACACATGAGGCTGAGACCTCGAAGGTTGACCTGACGATATTTTCACCGAGGATGAACCCGAGAATTTTGGTAGTCTCGGTTGAAATTTTTTCTTCCTCGTTGTTGATGAAGGGAATCAAGTTGTCGGTAATGTCATAAGCGCTCAGACCGGACCGCCCGGCCCCGGATATGGATTGGAAAGTCGTCACCCACACTTTTTTTATGCCCCAGCTGAGCAGCGGTTTCAAACTCAAAACCAGTCCGGCCACACAGCAGTTGCTCCCGGCGACGATAAAACCTCGGTATTTTTCTTTTTGTTTTTTTGCCAGAATTAAATGGTCGGCGTTAACTTCGGGGATAAGGATGGGGATGTCTTCATCCATCCGGTGGGACGAGGAATTAGTAAAGAGGGCCAAGCCTTCTTCTCTGAGCCCGGTTTCAATCGGCCCGGCCACACCAGAAGGCAGAGCACTAAAAATGACTCTAACACCAGCTTCTTTTATTACTTCATTTATAGTCTCAGGGCGGGTGGGCTGGAGTTGAAGAGAAAGAATTGAGTCAGGTAGTGGCTTTTCTGAAAACGCCTGTCCGCATTCAGAAGGGAATAAATTGGGCAGCGCTAACTGGCGGAATTCTTTACCCGCATTTCGGTCCGATGAAGTCAACAGAGTCGGCTCGAAGAAGGGGTGGTCTGTGAGCAGCCGGACAAAGTGCTGACCAACTAACCCTGTAGCGCCCAGCACGGCTGCTTTCATCCTGAGATGTCTGGAAGATTTATCCGAATTTTTCTGGGGTCTGAGGTCATTAGTTGTTTTTGGTGTTTCTGCTGGTGTCACTTGTGTTGCCCTTGCCCTGGAAGCAAGAGTGAATGAGCTGGAAGGCGAGGGCAAAGAAGCTTTTTCGGGAAAATCATAGGTCTTTTTTTCAGAGCTTTGACTTTGGGCATTCAATTTTTCGTTATCTATTGATGTGATCATTGGCAAACCTCCAAAAACGATATGGTTAAAGGTAGAATGACTCACAGGATTTTTTTGCGGGGTTCCCGAATACTTGCCTTCACTCTGGAAGGCAAGTCTTCGGGCTTCACATTATCATGCAGGGGAGATTAAGGGAGGGGAAAATAGATAGAATGATGGCAGTTTTGCTTGAAGCTTTCTGTTGGCTTTTAATCTTTAGTCCTTCCATATGAAACCAACTTTTTAAATCTTATAAAAACTAAAGAATTGTTAGCAAAAAAGATTATCTCTGTCAAGGAGTCAGTTCAGAATTAATCTGATTCTTTCCCCGGTCAACATCGTCGAGCGTTAGGGGTAAATTCAGGGTATTGTGCCCGGTCTGGGGGGTCAGTGAATTTAACTCCGTCAATGAGGATTAAAGTCTGCTCGAATGAGCCGGCCCGAAGCGATGGATCGACCTGGAGACCAAAGGCTCCGCGAGATTGAAAATCAAAACCCGAGATAAATTTAAGCAATTCTTCCGCCGTACTGACCGGCAGGGCCTCAATTTCTTCTCTTTCCAGCACCAGCACACTTCTGGTGGCTTCGGACTTGAGGAGCGGTGTTTTGCTGGCCGTGACCAGGATCTGCTCTTCAATTTTCGGCAGATCCTTTTTATCCTCTTTTTGCTGAGCAGAAGTAAAGAGATACAATCCGATAATCAGAAAAAACAAAAGGCCAACTCTTCTCATCGAAGCACTCCCAAATTGCTGTAATTTTAGTGAATATTAACTGAAAGTCAATAAATCCAGACAGGTAATCCAGTTTGAGCAGGAGAACAAAAAATATGGATGAAAAAACAGGACATAATGTTTTGTCTCCTTTTCTGTAAAGCCAATGCCACCAGAGAGAAAAGCAGGTTGAAGAAACAGTTGCTTGTAAGATGAATTGAGATGATTTAGTTCTCTCCCTTTTTCCAGTTGAGCTTTTCTAAAATATAAAATAGAAACAGTGAACGATCTTTTATTCAGATAAGTTTTCCGGATACAGAAAAAATCACCGGGCCAGGTCAGTGTTTTTGAGTAGCGCGTTATCTCAAAAATTCTTTTATTCTGGGATCCTGGCGGATTCCAGCAAACTCTCTTTCTGCTTCAATCCTTTTCCAGTCTTTAAAGCCAAACTGACGAGCTTTTTTCAAATATTCTACCGTCCGGTCAATATCACTGCGATTGGCATAGAGCTTGGCATAAGTAAAATACAGTTCAGGCAAAGCTGAGCCTTTCATGGGAAGTCCGGTCAAAGAGTCGGCATGCTTTTCCAGAAATTCCGGATCAATTTCCAGTCCCTTTGTCAGATAATTAACTCCTTTTTCCTGATCGCCCATCTGAAAGCAGACTGCTCCGAGACTGTAGTAGGTAGCAGTCAGCTGCGGAGATATAGCCAGGGCTTTTTGGTAACATTCTATTGCTTTTGGAAATAATTCTTTCATCGCGTAGACACCGCCCAGATTAAGGTAGCCAGTGGCGAAATTCGGGTCGATTTTAACTGTCTTTTGAAAATATATCTCAGCATAATCATAATTCTGTTCGCGGAAATAGGCTAGGCCCATAAGGTTATTGGCTCTAACTGATTTAGGGTTAATGTTCAAAGCCAGGCTTAATTCCTGCTTGGTCATGGGGTAATTTCCCTTCTGAAGGAAGCTGATACCAGCATTTAGATGCTGGTTGAACTCAGCTTCTGACCCCTGTTTAGGCAGGGGAGCACAGGAGATCAGAATAAATAAAAGAATAGTAATAACCGCAATTTTTGCTTTCATTTTCTGCCTCCTTTTGAATTCTAACGCTCAAAATAGAACGGTGTCAAATCAATATTCGGGCTCAATCCATCAGTAACCTTAGCAGCCCGGATTTTTTGGCTGGCGAAAGGCAGTTTTCCAGGTGATGATAATTGACTTCTATAAGCTGCCAATGGTAATGGAGTAGGAGTGCTCTAAAGATCTAAAGAGCCCTGGTTGCTGCTAATTGACTGGGATCGCCAGTTTATAAAGGCAGAATTTTTTTTATGTCGGGGCCGCTCTTGAACTGGAGATGGTTAATCTCATCTTGCTTGACTGAATTTCAGAAAAAGAGACGAGCCTTTTATATCCACAATGATCGTGCCCTTGAAAACCCTGAACCAGTTCTGGCCATTCCAGGCTTCAATAGCGAATTCTTCTATCCTTTGTCCGCGCGTTATTTCCTCCTGGAGTTCGGCGCAATCAAACTTGGCTGATTCTTTTAGAGTAAATTCTAAAGTGGCTTTGACTCGGCCTTCGCCAACCAGCCAGAAAGTAGCCGCCTGGTCGTCCACCAGAAAATTGGCTGGAGTTTCCGGATAAGTTGATAATAAGAGGCCCAATCATAGACCTGTTTTTTGCTATTCGGTCCTGCACCGCAATAGGCATCAAACCAGACTTTAGCCACAGGACCATAATTGGAGAGCAGTTCTTTAAGTTGCTGGCGGAAAAGCTCATTATATTGAGGAGTGCCATAGGTTTTTTGTGTCTGTCCCAGCGAGAAAGATAAAAACCAAAAGTCAGTCCTTCTTCCCGGCAGGCCATAGCCACTTCCTTGACCACATCACCGTGTCCGTTTCTCCAGCGACTTTTTTAACTGAATGGTCAGTGATCTTTATTGACCAGAATTTCTCACCAGAAAATTATGTACAAAGCCACGGTCAAGATGATGATAGCGGCGCAGAGATACTTGAGAATCGGTGTGGAGCGCATATCAAAGTTCTCCTGAACCGGTAATTCTTTTGGTTCTTTGAGCGGCTTGATGAAGGTGATGATGGCCATGACCAGGACCAGGACCACGAAATTTATGGCGATCCGGTTAAGAAAAGCGATGTGGCCAAACTGCCATTTCAGGAACCCATAAACCGGAACAGTCAGAATCAGAGAGGCCACTCCGGCTGCCGGTGGTGTCCTCTTGACGAACAGTCCGAAAACAAAGGCTGCCAGCACTCCAGGTGAAATAAACCCCTGGAATTCCTGAATGTAATTAAAAATTCCTTTGAACCTGGGATCGCCAAGATGCGGGGCCAGCAGACAGACGGCCAGAACGAAGATGATCGTGGCTACTCGACCGATCTTAATCAGCGATTGTTGGCTGGCATCTTTTTTCAGATGGCGTTTGTATAAATCCATGGTCAGGATGGTGGAAACAGAATTGAGCAGCGAGCCCAGAGTGCTGATGACGGCTCCAGCGATAGCTGCTAAGATAAAACCGCGCAGACCAGGACCGACCAGATTACGGATGAGCAAAGGATAGGCCTGGTCAGTGGTATGACCTGGAGCCAGGAGCTGGTCTTTATAAAGCTGATAAGAGATAATTCCAGGCATGACGATGATGAAGGGAATAAGTAGTTTCAAGAAGGCTGCAAACATTATTCCTAATTGTCCCTGTTTAAGGCTTTTAGCAGCTAAGGTTCTCTGGGTGATGAATTGATTCAGTCCCCAGTAATAAAAATTTGGTATCCACAATCCTATAACCAGAGTTGTCCAGGGAATGACCGGATGGTCAGCGGGCATAATCATATGGAGCTTATCCTGATTGGCAGAAAAGAATGCTCCCACCCCACCGACGGCTTTAAAACCGAGGATCATGGTGATGAGTCCGCCAAGGATCAGAGCTGAACCCTGGAAAAGATCAGCCCAGGCCACAGCTTTAAGTCCGCCCCAGGTGGCGTAGATAGCAGCGATGATTCCGATCAACCAGACAGCTTTGACCAGGTCGAAGTCAAAGATGGTATGAAGGGCTAAAGCGCCGGTATAAACAACGGCGGCGATACTTACTAAGGTGTAGATGATAATCATATAAAAAGCCATTATTCCGCGGGCCGCGGCGTTATAACGATATTCTAAAAATTCAGGGATGGTGTAGATGCCACTGCGCAGGAATTTTGGCAGAAAGAAAAGGGCGACAAATACCAGGGTAATTGCCGCCATCCATTCGTAGCTGGACACAGCCAGTCCGGCTATCCCAGCTGCTTGTCCGGACATGCCGACAAAATGTTCAGTGGAGATGTTAGCGGCGATCAGCGAAAAACCGATGAGTGGCCAGACCAGACCGCGGCCAGCAAGAAAGAAATCAGCACCGGTTCTTTCGTGGCGGCTCTTGTACATGCTAACGACTATCACTACAGCGAAAAAGAGCATAAAAACTGATAAATCCAACCAGTGAAGTTGCATGTTCAACTCCTTATTTTCATAGTCGCCGAATCAAATCAGTGATTATTATAAGAAAAATCTGCTAAATTGAAAAAAGAAAATATGAATAATTCACCAGATCAAAGAATTCAGATGGTATTTTCCAGAACGGAGCCAGCCAAAGGCTCTATTTTGCTGTCGGCTTCGCGCTTTTCCCGCCTCATGGGTTCTGGCCACTGCTACCCTAAGTACTATGTCTGAACCGGCCCGAAAAAAATTGACATAATTTTCATTTTCAGATAATAAGTGGAAGTGAAGAGATTGAGATTTGAGGAAGGGGAATCCAGGCTGGACCATCAAAAAAGCAGGCTTTTTGTACGGTGCTTACTTATTGTCATTTTGATTTCTGTTGCTGGTTATAGGCTTGAACCACCGACTAAGGAGCAGATTAAAAAGTATAAACAGGATGGGACCTATGCTGGCCGGGTTGCTTACATCAATAAATATCTTGAGCTCAATAAGAATTACGTTTATACCATTGAAGCGGTTGATTGCTACGGTCGAGTCATTACTTATTCAGCAGAGGAAAGGCAGAGTGCAGATTTAAATAAAAACAAAATTGCCAGACTAATAAATAAGAGAGGATAAAATGAATAACAAAATCAGAGATAGAAAGAAATCTTTAATGGTGTTTTGGGGAATCTTAATAATTTCAGGATTTGTCAAACTTTCAGCTGACACTGTGATGTTTTCTGCCAGCGGTGGATATCTTTTTCCGGCTGATTCCGGGTATCGAGAAATTTACGGACAAAATCTTCTGGTCCCTGAGTTTAAGCTGGGGGTAAGAGTTTTCAGCGATATTTATGTGTATGGGAACTTTTTTTCCTTTTCCCAAAATGGTCTGACTCCTGAACTACAGGAGCCTGCCCATTCTAGACAGCAATTTTTCGGTGGCGGCCTGGCTTATTTCCCGTATCTAAATAAAAATAAAAACTGGAAAGCTTTTATCGGGGCCGGTGTGGTAAATGTTTCTTATAAAGAAGAAGCGATGGAGACCATCGTCAGCGGAAAGAAGCTGGGATTTTCGATTGAAGGTGGTCTTTATTTTAAAGAAAAATTTTTGTTCACCGGAATAAATGTCGCTTACTGCCTGGCTAAGGATGGTTATGAAGGTGTTGATTTTAAGATGGGAGGACTGCGAGCTTCCTTAGGGCTGGGATTTATTTTTTAAAAAACAAAAGCTGCTTTCAATACTCCATCCAACCGGTCAGCGGCCGTGGTAAAAGCCTGCGGGGCGTCTTCCAACCTGAAGCGGTGGGTGAGGAGCCAGGCAACATGGATTTTCTTCTGCTGGATCAACTCTAGAGCTTTTTCCAGGCATCTATTCTGCCGTCTGACATTGATGATGGTTATTTCTTTTCTCCGCAGGCGGGCCATCCGGTAGGAAATTCTTTCAGGCAAAGGAATGCCTATCTGGATTATCTTGCCACCGGGTTCTACCAGTTCAACTGCCTGGCCAATAGCTTCCTCGTCACCGCTGACTTCGAATACCGCTTCCAGACCGAGAGGTTGTCTCGCCATAATCTCATTAATCACGTCTTCCTGTTCAACGCTGGCTGCCCAACTGGCTCCGGCCTTAAGTGCAGCTTCGACTCTGAGGTCAGAACGGTCAGTGGCGAAAATTGAGCTGAAGCCGTTCATTTTTAATAAAAGGATAAGAGATAGTCCTATAGGTCCTGTGCCCAGGACTGCCACCTTAGAAGAGTTTTCCAGGTGAGCCAGGTTATAGGCGTGTAGAGCAATAGAGAGTGGCTCAGCCAGCGCGGCTTCTTCTGGAGAAACGTTTTCGGGCAGATGAAACAGGTTTTTTGCCGGCATAACGAAATATTCGGCAAAGCAGCCATTGAGCTCTCCCGGATGGCCGAGAAATTTTATTTTACGGCAGGTATTGAAACGACCGGCCAGACACTGGTCGCAGACTCCACAGGAAATGGATGGTTCAACCGCCACCAGGTCACCCGGTTTGAACCCCTGAACTTCAGCCCCAACTTTGATCACTTTAGCCGAACATTCGTGGCCGATAATACAGGGATACGGTACTTTTTCTCCGCCAACCGTCTCTGAAATAAAATAGTGTAAATCACTGCCGCAGATTCCAGCTATCCTGGTCTTTAAGATGACAGATTGACTATCAGCTAATTCAGGCTCAGGAATCTCTCGCAATTGAGCCTGTCTTAGTCCGGTTAAAAAGGCTGCTTTCATTTCATTCTCCCTCAATAATAATATCACTCACCTATATGAATAAGAAGAGATCGGCTATTAGTCAAGATAGAGGTGAATTATTTTAGATGGCATCAACAAATATAAACCGTCAGCTATTCAAGCCGCATTAATTTCTTATATAGCCCTTCGCTGAATAAAATAATCTGCTATCTTTGTCTATTATCTATGGTCAGTTGGCTACTTAATCGTTAGTTGATGACTATAAAAAAACCTTGAACTATTCCATCACCACAATGGTGACTCTTCTATTCTTAGCTCTATTTTCTTTAGACTTGTTGGGAACAAGCGGCTTAGTGTCGCCGTAAGAGTAGCAGCTCATCCGGTGGAGCAGGAAGTTGTGCTGGAGATAGAGATACTTCTTGACGGCTTCGGCTCTCTTCTTGCCGAGTAGCAAATTGTATTCAGGTGAGCCGATATTATCGGTGGCGTCTTTGTTAGCCTAAACATCTTTTTTCACCGGGTCAAGAGCCTGAGCTACTTCTTGCTTGACGAACTTCTTGGTAGCGCAGCCAGTTAAGGACAGAGAAGCAATAATGGAACTTTTTTCATAATGAGCCTCTATCTCAAATTTAAATCAAATCTTCTCATTCTTTGTTAATTTGTAAATAAATATTTTGAATGATTGAACGAGAAAGAGATTCCAGGTTTCAGAGATGTCTGTTGGGCTCGAAAATTTTTCTTTATTATCAATCTATTTTTAGATATTTTAATAAAGTCGATAATCTTTACAGGAGCTGACGATGTTTTCCAAAAAGATTCCAATTCATCCTTATTTATACATACCTTTTGTTCTGGGATTAAGCTGGCTGCCCTGGCTTCTGGCTATTTCCACAGGCAGAGGAGTAGAGAATCTGGCGGTTAAGGCCTTGCTTCTGGCTGGGCTGTTGTCCCCGGCCCTGACTGCCTTGGTTTTTATACTGCTTAGCGAAGATGCTGAATACCACTGGGATTACTGGAGAAGGGTTTTTGATCCGACTCTTATAACCAGGAAAGGCTATCGAGAGATTTTTCTCCTGCCTTTTTTTATCACCATCGCTGCCTTCCTTACTTCTTTTGTCTGTGGTGAGTCTATTTCTCAACTTAAAATCGTGCCTCAGGTCAGAGCCCATATTCCTTCGATTTTGATCTTCATTTTTTATATTTTTTTCCTGGGCCCGTTTCCGGAAGAGCTGGGCTGGCGAGGTTACTGGCTGGATAAATTAAAAGAGCGTCTTTCTGGTCTTAAAGCCAGTCTGCTCATCGGACTGATCTGGGCTTTATGGCAGGTGCCTCTTTTTCTGGTTAAGGGCTATCCGTTGCAGGCTAAAACTCAGGACCCGCTTCTGGTGGCTTTTTACTTTTTAGATATTTTTCCCAAATCAGTCATTTTTACTTATATTTATTTTAAAAACAAAAGAAGCACTCTGGCGGCCATTCTCTTTCATTTTATGATCAATTTCATTTGCCTGCTTTTTGAAATCAAGTCGCTGACTGAAGGTATTCAGACTCTTCTTTACATTCTGGTGGCTTTTTACGTTGTCGGTAGAAATAAAGAAATTTTCAGATAGAATTAATATTTACGATAATCTTAACAGCTGATAAAAGAAGCCATTAAAGAATGATGAGGAAGATTCCAGAAAATCTTCGAATTAGCCTCATTACTATAATTTTGAGCCTGGCTTCAGGTCTGGCTGCTGTCTCTTTTATGCTGCTGGTCAATTTAATCTACTCGAAAACCATTCTGAGCTTTTCCCTCCGTTCACGAAGCTACTTTCTTCTGGCCAGCCTGGCAGTGGTTTTGATAACCTCGCTGATTGCCGGACTTCTTCTGCGATTTTTTAGCCCGGAGGCGGCCGGAAGCGGTATCCCCCAGGTTAAGGCAGCTTACTGGAAAGAAATGGGCCAGGTGGAGCTTAAAGCCGGTATCATCAAGTATGTGGCTGGGGCAATTACCATTGGCGGCGGAACCAGTCTCGGACGGGAAGGTCCATCCGTTTTTTGGGGCTCGGCCATTGCCACCAATTTATCAGGTGTCTTCGGCTTTTCTCGCCGCCAGCGTCGGGGTCCTAACGTCGTGGGAGCCTCAGCTGGCCTGGCTGCGGCTTTTAATGCACCCTTAGCCTCGGTTACCTTCATTATCGAAGAAATTCTGGGGATCTGAACAGCCGGCATTTAGGCTCGGTGATTCTGGCTGCGGTTTTCGGAGCTTTTGCCGTTCACGCCATTATCGGTCGGTAACCTGCTTTCCAGATGCCTTCGGTGGAAAACGTAAGCTTGAATCATTATTTATTGATTCCCGTAGTAGCGGCGGTAGCTGCTCTGGCGGGAGTGGTTTTTCATCGGGGCACGCTGGCTCTGAGAGCTGAATTTCGCCGGCAGCGGATAATTCCATTATAGGCAAAACCGATTATTGGCGGATTAACCACCTGGATAATCGGGGTTAGCATTTTTATGGTCTCTGGAAAGCTTGGAGTATTTGGACTTGGCTACCAGGATTTATCGGCAGCTCTGAAAAATGATTTCCCCTGGAAGGTGGCTGGCCTTCTGGTCCCGGGAAAACTTGTGACTACCATTGTCAGCTATGCCTCCGGTGGCTGCGGCGGTATCTTTGCTCCGAGCCTTTTTTTCGGTGGAATGAGTGGCTTTTTTATAGCCGGGCTTTTTTCCAGATGGGTTATTCTTCAACCTTCGGACCAGATAATTCTAACTGCAGTCGGGATGACGGCCTGTCTGGGAGCGGTGGTTAGGGCGCCGCTGACGTCGTTGTAGATTGTGTTTGAGATGTCCCATCAATTTGAGCTGGTGCCCGGGCTATTACTTGGAACTCTTATCAGCCAGGGGATAGCCAGGTTGGCCGGACATTTGAATTTTTATGAGGCCCTGCTGGTTCAGGATGGCCATGAATTACATAAAATAAAGCCTCCCCTCGACATAAGGAACTGGCAGAATCTGCCAGTCTCAGCCGTAGCCAATTATCGGCCGGTAGTCATCAGGTCCCTGGAGGTAGCTGAATTAAAGAGTATCGTTAGAAAATATCCTTATAATAATTTTCCATTGGTCCAGGATGATAAGCTTAAGGGAATTCTTTACAGGCAGAATATCGAGAATTTTCTGATGGGAAAAGCTGAGCTGGAAATCTGGCCAGCTTCTTCCTGCTTTGAAGACGAGACGATAAAAGAAATCGGCAATAGATTTTTAGAGAGTCCAGCTACTATGCTGGTAGTCGTCGGCCGGGATGATGGCCTGATAAAAGGGCTGATAACCCTTCATGATCTGATCCGGGCTCAGGTCGCGGTTGAAGAATAGAAAAATATTTTTAGGAAATTCCACAGGTATCTTCGCCAGATATTCTTGCCAAGAAGAAAAGGGTTACTGATTTATATCGGTAGATTGGGGATAGGTGCTCATAAATAATGAGCCGGCCTGGATGATGATATAAATGACAAAGGCTAGAATGAGTATTCCGAAGATTATAAAGAGCACTGATTTGACATTGGAGACTTTCTGGGCAATCCCCTGGGGAAAGAAAACATCAAAGCCCATCTTACCCAGCATGATGATCAGAATCATTACTCCCAAGGCTAATCTGTAGACGTATTGTTTGGCGTGGGCGAAATCAGACTGGTCAATCTTGATAAAAGGAAACAGTAACCAGATAGCAATGAAAAGAGCTATTCCTCCCGGGAGATGCTTTACTGCCTGAGATTTAAACGTTTCTATATTCATCGGTTAAATTTTACTCTTTATAATCTAGCACCTTCAATAACCTATTTTATTTTTCTCATTAACTGTTTAAAAGATTTATCGCTTTGAAATATAATAAATCAATCAGGATGACAATGTATTAATAGGCCAAGCTGATTTTAAATCGCTGGAAAACGGACCTGTTCAGACCGGTTAAGGTTTGAGATTTAAGTCTATGGACATAGAAGATCAGTCTTAAGGACGATGGGAGGTCAGAAAATGAAGTTTGAATATGCTCCGCTTTTTCCTCAATCCAAAGACAACACCCGTTACTTCAAGCTAACGTCGGGATACCTAAGAGAAATTAAGTACCGGAATAAAAGGTTTGTAGAAGTAAAACCTGAAGCCCTGCGGCTGCTGGCCCGGGAGGCTTTCTCCAGAGTTAATTTTTATTTCCGGACCTCCCACCTGGAAAATCTGGCTTCTATTCTTGACGATCCGGAAGCCTCGGCTAATGATAAATTTGTGGCGGCCATGCTGCTAAAAAACGCCATTATTTCGGCTGAAGGGATTCTCCCTCTTTGCCAGGATACAGGAACTGCTAACATCATTGGCTACAAAGGAGAAAAAGTGCTGACCGGAGCCGATGACGCCCGCTTTCTCAGCCGCGGGGTATTTGAAGCTTACATTCGATTGAACCTGAGGGCCTCACAGAATGCCCCGCTTTCCATGCTCGACGAAGTGAATACCAGCACCAACCTGCCAGCTCAGATTGAGATATCTTCCACACCTGGCGATGAATACCGTTTTCTGTTTGTAGCCAAAGGCGCTGGGTCTTCCAATAAGACAGCTCTTTATCAAGAAAACAGATCATTGCTTAAAGATGAGCAGAGCCTGCTGGATTTTCTTAGAGAAAAGGTAAAAGCCATCGGAGTGGCCGCCTGCCCACCGTACCGGATAGCGGTGGTGGTCGGTGGTCTTTCGCCGGAGAATAATTTAAAGACGGTGAAACTGGCGACGGCCGGCTATTTAGATAATCTGATTAGCCGACCTGCCGGAAAGCCCCATGGCTACCGCGACCTGGATTGGGAGAAAAAAGTACTGCAGATTGCCACAGAAACCGGGTTGGGAGCTCAGTTTGGTGGAGTCGCCTTGGCGGTTGAAGCCCGGGTCATCAGGCTGCCAAGACACGGCGGGTCATTACCGGTAGGAATCGGTGTCAGCTGCAATGCTGATCGAAACCTGAAAGCTAAGATAAATAAAAATGGAATATTCATTGAAGCCCTGGATATGAATCCGGCTCGATTTTTAAAAAAGATTGAAGCTCTGGAACTGGATAGGGCACCTGAGATCAATTTAGACCAGCCGCTGGATGATTTAGTGGCTGAACTTTCCAGATATCCGGTCGGCACCCGCCTCAGCCTTTCCGGGACGCTTATTGTGGCCCGCGATATAGCCCATCTCAGGCTGAAAAAAATGCTGGATGAAGGAAAGCCTTTACCGGAGTACTTTAAGAAGCACCCGGTTTATTATGCCGGACCGGCTAAAACTCCGAAAAACCTGCCGAGTGGAAGCTTTGGCCCAACCACAGCCCAGAGGATGGATGCTTATGTCGAAGAATTTATGAAAGCCGGGGCCTCTAGAGTCATGCTGGCCAAGGGGAACCGCTCAGGAAAAGTGGTTGAAACCTGTAAAAAATATGGTGGCTTTTATCTTGGCACTATCGGGGGAGCAGCGGCCCTGGTAGCTAAGGAGCACATTGTGTCTTCCGATCTGGTGGATTTTGAGAATCTGGGAATGGAAGCCATCAGGAAGATAGTGGTGAGAAATCTGCCAGCCTTTATCATCTTTGATAACCAGGGCAATAAGCTTTATTAACAATTTAACAATCAGCTACCTGCTGGACGATTCAGCAGCGATCGGGGTGAAATTAAAAGTCCCGGATTTTTGTTGAAAAATATAAAATTATAGCTGCAGCTGTTTTTTTCTGGATGATTTATCTTCAGAAAATTTCCAGATTGCAGATTTTTAAAAAAAATTGATTGTCTAATTAAATATTGAAATTAGTCTAATTTTAGACTAGATTTAATCTATAATCAGAATATCTTCTTGCTCCAGAAAAATAAAGTATATTGTAGATATCTTCTTTTAAGGTCCCTGAAATTTCTGGGTTTGGAATCCTTGGAACTGAAATTGTTTTCAAACTTTAATGCTTTACGGTCCCCTTTTAGGTGTATAATTAGAGTGTCAGATGGCTTGAATTAAGGACAGCCTAGTCTGTCAGGCACCGGATTCCAGGGGAGGAAACAAATGGTAGTCTGGCACGTTTTATGCTGTAATAATAGCGAGGGGTGAAACATGAAGAAAATAAAAATTTTTCTGGTGATAGCCGGGCTGGCGGTTTTTACGGTCTTTCAGCCGGCCCAGGCCGGGACAAAGCATTATACCCTGGTGAGCGGCGAGAAAGATTTCTATTTTGGATTTATAAGTTATCTTCCTGAAGAGCCTGGGGTGAGAGCCCCTGAAATTTTCCGGCCGGGACTTAGCGTGCCGGAAACAGCCCAGCTTAATTTCCCTCTGGCGCCCGGAGATGTGGTGCTTACCTATGATCAACCCTGCGAGATTCAGTTTGATAGCGGAACCATAATCCGACTCGGGACCAACAGCCAGTTGAAGATTGAAACTATCCTGGCTCAAACCCTGAGCTCCGGTGACCAGCTGTCCAATCTTGAGCTGAGAAAAGGTACCCTTTACCTGATGTACACCGCCTATAATTCCTGGGAAATATTTCAGCTGATTACTCCGACCTCAGCCTTGAAGATGAAAAACCATACGGTTATTCTGACTCAGGTGGCTGAAAATGGAGAAACCAGAGTTACGGTCAAAGAAGGCAAAGGCAATCTTCTCTTCGGTCCCTCCAGTGACAGACTGAAATCCATAGCTATTAAGAAAGGCGAGAGTGTGCTGGTCACAGCTGATCATCAGGTTGAAAAAAGGGAAAGCTTCCCCGAGCTGGCTGATTTTGAAGCCTGGAATAAGGAACTGAATAAGAATTTTCTGGAATTACATAAAGGAATAACGCCTTTACCCAAACCCATCCAGAAACTTCCGCCAGCAGTTTTTTACTTTGCCCAGAATTATTCCAATCAGTATGGCCAGTGGCTCTGGGATGAATTTTATGGATATGTCTGGCGTCCCTATTACAACGACGTCTATCCTTGGGGAAACTGGTCTCCATACATCTATGGTCGTTGGACCTATGTCAACAGCTCGCTTTTCTGGGTGCCGGAAGAGCCCTGGGGCTGGGTGCCCTATCATCTGGGTATCTGGCAATGGGATAAAAAGCTGGGCTGGGTCTGGATTCCCGGGTCAGTTTTTGCTCCGGCCTGGGCTGACTGGGACTTCTTCTTTGGGCTATATAGCTGGCGGCCATGGACGATGATGGACTGGCTCTTTTACGACTATTATGGAGCAGGCTATGATTATGGCTATTACGGCGGAATGACCGGGGGAGTTGCCGGCCAGGGTAGCGGGCAGCTTCCAGAATTAAAGTACATCAATAAAATCAGAAAAGACCAGCTCAAAAAACCCCAGACCAGTAGTTTCCCGGTTCCGGGAGAATATAAATCAATCCTGAAAAATCTTTCTAAAGCCATTGATCGGGGCAATCCTGAAATCGTCGAGCGAATAACCGTCAGACCACCAGAGCCGGTTGTGGTTAAAAGAGAAGACCTGGGAAGCAGCAATCTGGTCCAGAGAATAATTCCGGCAAGAGAAGTTTTCAAGAGACTTAATCAGGGGAAAACTCCTCAGAACCAGAAATCACCTGCAGTCAGGACTCCGGGAGCTGAAAAACTGGCTATCTTTGATTATTTAAAAGCCAGAACCCCGGTTACTTCCTTAAAGGCTGGCGAGAAGACCAATCAGGGCTCCAGAATCGGGGCAGGAGAAAAAACTCAGGTTTTTCAGCCTGATTCCCGAACCGATAACTGGGTACAACCAAGTCGAGTAAATTCTGCTGCCATCAGAATAGCCGCGGCTTTTACTATGCGGTTTCGTGATTGGAACCCTGATCTGAGGGTGGCTAAACAGCTTGGAGTACACGTACTATATGACAGCCCCAGAAACTCAGTGGTCTCCCCTGAATTGGGTCTTAACTCCAGAGAAGCCAGACAGATGAGACTTAGATTGACTTCAGAGGGAGTGGTGAAGGTCGGTCCATGGGAAGGAACATCTTCTGGATATATCTCCAGTTCACCTAACACCAGTTCGGCTCCTGCCAGCCAGCCTCGAATGGCTCCTGCAGAAAAAAGTTCAGAAGCTTCCTCCAACAAACAATCGAGCTCAGGTCGAACTAAAGGGCATTAGCCTTCTGACCCTGGCAGAAACTCAGCTAGTTTTTGTTGATAAGCCGAGCTTCTAGCAAGAGCGATTTTTTTGACTCAGGAATTCTTGAACAGACTGCCTTTCAGACAATTTTAACCTCAGTTAATTATAATTTAGAAACATATTTTATATCAGGTAAATGTTATTCAGAGATCCTTTGCTGGATTTTAGAATTTTTCCTTTGGGATTGCTCTGAAGTGAAGAACTCTGGAAGCCTGACTAAAAAAAAGAAGGTTCCCACCTTCCTTTTGCCCTAACCTCCACCTAGTATATATTACTAGGCTTACGAAATTTTATTTTGCAGAAAAAGGTGAATAAATTTTGAGGATTTCTAAAAAAGATCAGGTTAAAAATCCAGAGTTTTGTTCCGGGTAGGCTTAAAAACCCAGCCCTGGCCGTCCCAGGATCTGATTTTTTCTTTGAGCATCCTAAGCTCAGTCAGGGCATGGAAGGGTAAAGTGCCTGAAATAACCAGTTCTTTAACTTTCTCGGTCAAAATATCCACGGGTCTGGAAAAAATAGGAATAAGCTGGAAATCAAAGTTATATTTCATTTCATAATCAATGTCTTTGCTGTATTCAGTGGTGGTCACTTCCAGGTTCTTGTCTTCTCTGGAGATTTCGACCATCCGGACATAATTGCGGATAGCCAGGGCCTGATTCAGCGTGGTCCTGGGGAAAAGCAGATAGAATTCCTGGGTTCCGGCCGGTAAATCCTTGAATTGAAATTCAGGCGTTCCGCTGGCCGGAGAACAGCCGGCAATCTTCCTGGGGTCAAGGACAACCAGACAGGCCGCCTGAAAATCATTGTTGGTGCCGCCGAGAACTATTTCTTTCCAGCCGTCATCATCCAGGTCTTCGATGATCAGTGTATCCTTTCCCAGATGGCCTGCGTTCCAGTATTCCCCCAGAAGTTTTCCCTTTGGGTTGAGCAGAGAAATCTGGGTTGGATACCAGGTGGCGTGGGTCGATAGGACCAGGATGGATTTTTCTGCAGAGCCATTTTGAAGTTGAGTCACTTCAAAGGTCTTGATTACAAAATTATTTGAAAATTCATCAGTTAAGGTTTTTATTCTTTTGCCCGGCCGATATTCCCAGAGAAGTTTGCCCGATTGACCGAAGCAGAACAGCTCGGAACTTGGCTTTTCGTCGCTCTTATAGTTTCCAGCCACCAGAATCTCTTCCTCTTTATCTCCGTTGAGGTCAATAAACTTCTGAATCAGACTCTGCGGGTCAAAAGGCCTGGGTAGAGCAAATCTCCATAAGAGTTGTCTTTCCTGATTGAGAGCCAAAAGATTGCCGTTATGCAACTCGATGGCTATAGGATGTCGTATCTTCCAGAAATGCAAAGCAGGATTTTTACTTATCAATACCACAGACATAACTATCATCGCAATGATTAATAGAGCTGATAGGGCTCTCTTGAAAGTAATTTTCTTCTTTTTTATTATCCAGGTAATCAAGGGGACAATTGTTTTACTAGATACCCGGTCATCGCTGATGATTTCTTCCAGGGTGTTAACTCCGACGAGATCTAGCCTTCTCGAGGGATGCCTGGAGAGCAATTTATAAAGAAAAACACTGGCTTCCTTAAGATTAGCAGCCGGAATGACCAGATAGCGCAAACCAGAGTAGAAAGCTCCTTTAATTTTTAATTCCAAGGCGTCAGGGTCAATTCTTAGTACCCGGCCGTTCAAGTCAATTTTGCCGGTGAAAGCCACTTCCTTAGAGTAATTGAAGAAAAATCGGGTTTGGTTACTTATGAGTTTCTGACTCAAAGCCAGGAGCGCCAGGGGTAAACCAATACTTTCTCCAGAATACACAAATTTTTTTTCAGCGAAAGAAAAAGATAAAGCACATGGCGGGAGGCTCTGATGAAAAAGATTCTTAATGAGATAATCTGCTGCTTCTAAAGCGTCAGCTGCGCAGTGATAGACCTCATCTTTTTGAAAGGGAGATGCATTGTAAAACCTAAAGAGATTGTGAACATCTGAGGTAACTGCCTGCCGGCAGTGGCTTTCGAGTAAAACTAATTTGGCTTTAAAGGGAACCTGAAGAAGTCCCGGTCTTTCAACCAGACAGCAATAGGTACTGTCATTACTTTTCCCTGAGAACTTTTTCCACTTTTCCAGAATTAATTCCTGGTCAGAGATCAGATCAGTTTTAGGTTTGAGCCGGTCGAAGAAAGCTCTGACCATCTCCAGATTGGAAAAATAGTTTTTTTTTATTTCCAGAGCTTCTGGAACAGGCAAGCTGTTTATCTCTTCCAGTTCTGATTCTAAATCCTCCAGAGAGTTTTTCTCTGAGACTAATTTCTTTTTAATTAGAGCTCTCCAGCCTTCTTCTAGTTCCCCGAGATAAAAGTAATTAAGGGCCAGGTGAAAAAAAAGATTGACCAGGGCTTCTCTGAACAGTTGTTTATCGATTTTATCTGAAAACCGGTGGTATAGATGCAGACCAGTATGCAGGTAAAAGTGGAGTTCTTCAGGAGTAGCGGGGTCTGGTTGAAAGTTTGAGGTCAGGAAAAAAAACAAACCAGAAATCTGGAGATGAAAAGAATAAGTGATATCTTCAGAAAAGCTGCTGGTATCTCTGATGAAATTTGAGATAACGTTGACTTTTTCCTGGTCATCAGGGACCAGGGGGATGTTTGATAAAGTTTGATTAAAAAGGTTTTCCAGATAAATGGGTGATAGACTGGGTGACTCTTTTTTCTGGTTACTCATAGAAGTTTATCTGAAAAACTCCAGATTTTTCGGGAAGTTCAAAAATTGCCAGGCCTTTCTGAGGCACAGCCAGCAGAATTTCAGACTCGTCGACAATCAGAGCCATCTTTTTTATTTCTACTTCTTCCGGAAGGTTTAAAGCCTGAGCTTTTAGAATCCTGGTTTTCTGGTCAGTAAAAAATTCAATCTGAAGTTCTGTATTTTCCAGACCGGGTGTAGCAAAACAGGGCTGAAAGGCAAATGGCAGTTGATTGGTAGAAGGTTTTATATCGAAAATCGCTGATGGTGAGCAAAGGCTGGCTTCTATCTGATAAAGCTCAAGGTCAACCTGGCCCAGATTAACCCGGCCATGAGAGTCGGTCAGATAATCCCGTTTGAGGTCATCTAAAAAAATGAAGACATATTGATATTTTTCTTTCTCTGGGTGGAGAAGGTGGGCCTCGAACTCTCCCTTAATGTTATTTTTGAGAATTCTGAGCAGATAATTTTCATCCGGGGAAGATAAAGCTACTTTTTCAGCATAAAACTCGAAGGATGGCAAGCCATCAAAACCCAGAAGGTGAGGAAAGGGCGAAGGATAGCTTTTCCTGAGGTATAGATTTATCCTCTTCTTAAAGTCGCTCGAATGGCTGACAGAATTACAGAAATGAACGATTTCTTTTTTTTCTAACTTTCCAAAACTTTTTCCCATATCTCCCCTCTGTTTATTCAGAGCCTTTGCCAGGAATCCAGTTTATTTTTAAGGAAATTCCTGGAATTCTTTACCAGGTATTCCAGTATTTTTCTCTTACCATTGCGGTATTCTTCTGGCGATAGCTCAGGCTGATATTTTTGAAGGTAATCAAAAAGCGATTTTTCCTGCCCACCATCCTGCCAGTCAATGATCAGTTCATCCAGCGTTTTCAGATAAATCTCTTTTTCTTTAGCTTCAATTTTGTTTTTCTGGACATATTTGAGGAGGAGCGAATCGTTTTTTTCTCTCAGTTCTTTTAGCCAGATAGAAAGATTTTTATAAAAATCAGAAAAACCAGAAGTAAGCAATTGTTTTTCGGGACGGAGACTCGAGCTGACTTCAGCCAGAAGATAATGTTTCTGGGTCTCGATATATATTTCTACCAGTTGCTGGACCGGAACCTCAATCTGGATATTCTCTTTCTGCAAGCTTTCGGCTAGTTTTTTGAAAAATTTAGGCACTTGAAGACCACCCAGGCCACTGTCCAGACAGATGGCTAAGAGTTGATCAGCTTGAACTTCGGTTAATTTTTCTGATGGCTGTCCCTGACCGTTTTCAGGAATATTAATCACCAATAACTTGTCCTTGTTTTTTGCCAGCCTATATTCAGCAGACTTCTTCAAGGTATAAACCATTTCTCTTTTAATCTTAGCCCTTTCCGGCCTGACCTCGCAGCTTAAATAATAAAAAGTCTGTTTCAGTCGTCTGGTCAGGATACTTTTCAAATATCGTTGAAAATCGGTTTCTCTGACACTCAGGAATTTCTCAACAATTTTCCAGTTGAAGAGCTTTTCCAGCACGGGGAAACGCCCCTGTTTATTTTTAACAAAAAGGGAAGAAATAGTCAGCAGGGCTATATCTCTGGGTTCATAGTTGGCTAGCTTGAAATGCAGACCGCTTCTCCGGCGGATAACGGGAACAATCAGATTGATCAGAGCCAGAATCAATTCTTCCAGGTCTTTTTCCTGGTAATTGTTGTTTATGACACAAAGCAATTTTAACAGGAGCTTTTTTTCTTGAGCCAATCCGCCTTCCTCATCAAACAGACTCTGAATAATTTAACGCCAATTCAGGGTTAACTGTCAAGATAATCTTGAAAAATCTGACCGTAAAGGGGTATAATTCAATCGTGTCGGTTGTCGGGAAAATAAAAGTTGACTTATTTTTGTTTTTTAGCTAATATTTTAAATCATTTTTAGATAAAGAAAGACGGTAGAAAAATGATTAAATTGCGCCTGATGAGATTTGGAGCTAAGAAGAAACCTTCTTATCGCATTGCGGTTATTGACTCCCAGAGAGCCAGACAGAGCAAGACCCTGGACACGGTGGGATATTATAACCCCCTAATCGAACCGGTCGAATTTAAAATCGACCTGGAAAAGGTCAATTACTGGCTTAAGAAAGGAGCTCAACCTTCGGAAACTGTTAGTTCATTAATAAATAGAGCAGTTAAGGGACAAAAATCAACCCAAGATTCTAAGTCTTAAAGGAGGTTACTGTGAAAGAACTGGTTGAAATGATTGCTAAGGCACTGGTTGACAATCCGGACAAAGTTCAGGTTTCCCAACTTGAGGGGGAACAAACGACTATCCTGGAACTCAAAGTCGCCCCGGAAGATCTGGGAAAGGTGATCGGAAAGCAGGGCCGGACAGCTCGAGCCATCCGGGTTATTCTGGGTGCCGCCGGAATGAAGATGAAACGGAGATTCAACCTGGAAATAATTGAAAAAGGTTGAGTTAGTAGCTGTCGGTCGCGTCCTCCGGAGTGAAGGGAAGAATGGTTCTCTAAAGATAAAACTTCATAGCTGGATCGAAAAAGAGCCATTCTTCAGGAAAGTTTACCTCGGAAAAGAAGGAGAATGTAGGGAATACGAGGTTGAGCAATTCAGCCTCGTCCGAAACTCTCCTTTTTTAAAATTAAAAGGGGTTGAAGAATTAAATGAGGCGGAGGCGTTAAGAGGCCAGGAAATCCTGGTCAGCCCGGAAGAGTTCCCGGATTTAGGTGAAGGTAGCTATTATGATTTTCAGCTGCTCGGCTGTCAGGTAAAGACGATAGACGGTAAGCCGGTCGGAGACGTAAAAGAAGTGATTTCGGCAGGCGGCAGCTACCTGCTGATAGTTGAGGAGGGCGGAAAACGGATAGAGATTCCGCTGGTCGAGGCGATATGTCGCCAGATAGAACCGGGGAAAAAACAAATAATCATAGATCCACCGGAAGGTTTACTGGAGCTTAATGAGATTTGATATAATTACCATTTTCCCGCGAATGTTTGATAGTATTTTCTCGGCGGGAGTGGTCAATAAAGCTAGAGAGAAAGGTATTATTGAGATAAAAATTTATGACCTGAGGGATTTTACAACTGATAAACACCGGCAAGTAGATGATCGACCGTATGGAGGTGAGGAAGGTATGGTCCTTAAGCCGGAGCCAATTTTTAGAGCAGTGGAAGAGGTGCGACAGCCCGTTGAAGCCCTGACCTGTCTGCTTTCTCCCCAGGGGGAAACCTTTAATTCTGCCATGGCTGAAAAGCTGGCTGGATATCAGCAGATAATTTTGATCTCCGGCCGCTATGAAGGCGTTGATGAAAGAGTTATTGAGTATTTAGTAGATGAAGAGATTTCTATCGGAGATTACGTGCTCACAGGTGGCGAGCTGGCAGCCGCAGTGGTGGTTGATGCTGTCTCCAGGTTTGTGCCGGCAGTGGTTGGTAAAGAAAAGTCGGTCAGGCACGATTCATTTACTGAAGGTCTGCTGGACTTTCCCCAGTACACCCGGCCCAGAGATTTTCGTGGCTACCGGATTCCTTCAGTGCTTTTTTCCGGTGACCATAAAAAAATAGCTCGCTGGCGTTTGAAGAAAGCTCTAGAAAAAACTCTGGTTCGCAGACCAGACTTGTTAAAATCAAGGAAGTTATCTTCTGAAGAGGAAGAACTCCTTGCAGAAATTCTGAAAGAAAGGAAAGAGTCATGAACAACTTAGTCAGAACAGTTGAAGAAAAACATATGCGCCAGGATATAGAACCTTTCAAGGTTGGCGACACAGTCAAAGTCCATGTGCTGATCAAGGAAGGGGATAAAGAACGTATTCAGGTCTTTAAAGGAGACGTTATCGGCAAACGTGGTTCAGGAATAGGGGCTACTTTTACTGTCAGAAAGATTTCCTATGGTATTGGAGTTGAAAGAATCTTTCCTTTTCATTCGAAGATGGTTAAAAAAGTTGAAGTAGTCCGACACGGAAAAGTAAGACGAGCCAAACTTTATTACCTGCGTCAGCTCAAAGGCAAAGCCGCCAAGCTAAAGGAAGAGCAGCAGTAATCAGATTGGAAAGTCTTCGGCTTATTATTTCTTGAATTTTATAAACATTTAATGTTTTTCCCCAATTATCTCGACGCGGGAGGGGAATTTTTGTAAAATTATCTTAATGATGGGCTTTCAAACAGAAAAGAATCTTCTCCAACAGGGCTATAACCACCTGGCCGGTGTGGATGAAGTTGGTCGGGGGTCACTTTTCGGGCCGGTGGTAGCTGGAGCGGTGGTCTTTTCTAAGGATTTTTTTCTCAAAAGAAAGCCTGGATGGGTTAAAGAAGTTATCGATTCCAAGTTGCTCCAACCGACTAAAAGGGTTGAATTGGCCAGATTGATTCTGGAAGAAATCCTTGACTTGGGGATTGGCTATGCTACTCATTTGGAGATTGACCGGATGAATATTTACTGGGCCAGTCAGTTGGCCATGAAAAGAGCTCTGGCCGACCTTACCAGCCCTCCTGGTATGATTTTAGTTGACGGCTATCCCTTAAAAGATATAGATTATTTCCAGATGGCTGTGCCGCAGGGAGACAGAAAAGTCTTTTCCATTGCTGCTGCCTCGATTGTAGCCAAGGTTTTCAGGGATGGATTAATCAATATTTTCGATGAGCTATATCCCGGTTACCAGCTCAGCCAGAATAAAGGTTATGGAACAGAGGCGCATTATCAGGCGTTAGAAAGGATTGGCCCCTGTCCGTTGCACCGAAAGAGTTTTAAGCTGCATAGAGACTGAGCTTATTAAAGATGAATGGAAAAGTTGACCGCTTAAAAGTCATCGAGCAGGCTGAGAGGTATGTTCGAGCCGGCAAGCTCAAAGAAGCCGTTATTGAATATGAAAAACTGCTCGATGATGATCCCGCTGATGTTAGCGTCAACAACATCGTCGGGGACCTTTATGTTCGGCTGGGTCAGACAGATAGAGCGATAAAAGCCTTTGAAAAAGTTGCCGCTGAATATGAGAAAAAAAACCTTTATTCTCAGGCTTTGGCCATTCTGAAAAAAATCTGTCGTCTCAACCCAGAGAAGCCTGAATATTTCATTAAGATGGCGGATCTCTATACCCATCAGGGCTTTACGGCTGAAGCCAAACAGGAGTACCTGAGGATTGCTGAAAGATATCTGCGGGTAAAAAAGATAACTGAAGCGATTGAGCTTTATGAAAAAATAGTCAAACTGGATAAAGACGACCTGGAGGCCAGAATTCAGCTGGCTGCCCTTTATAAAATGGATGATCGGCCAGAAAAAGCGGTATCTGAACTCCTGGAAGCAGCCGATTTAAAAATAGGTCTTAGTCAGGTCGATGAAGCTGAAAAGCTTTTAAAAGAAGTCAAAAAACTCAGCCCTGATAACGTCCGGGCCAGCCTGAAGCTGGCCCAGGTCTTAAGGCTCAAGGGTCAGAGTGAAAAAGCCATGGAATTAGCTCAGGAGGCACTGAAAAAAAATCCTGACGACCTGGAGGCGCTGACTTTTCTGGGTAATGTTTATTATGAAGAAGGCGAGTTTTCCGCAGCCGGGGGAGTTTTTACTGAAATTCTTAATTATTATCCTTTGAACGTCAACGCCCGGTACAAGCTGGGACGGATTAATCTGGCCGAAGGTGAGGTGGATAAAGCCTTTGAGTATTTTGAACCTTTAATCGACAGTTATCTCAAAAAAAGAAAGGAAGATAAAGGCTACGGTCTGCTTGGACTGATTCTGACTGTCCGGAAAGACCACCTGCCTTCTCTGGAGAAAATGGCTTCCATCCTGAGAGAAAACAAGGATCTGGCCAGATTGGAAGTCATAGATCGGGCAATTCTGGAAGAGCTCAAAAAAATAAGCGAAAAAACCAGGATGCTTTCTTACTATGCTGAACTCTTAAGGCTCAAGCCGACTGATGAAAAACTAGCTCGGGAATATCGTGAGCTGAAGAAGGAATTGATGATCGGCGAAGAGGAAGAAGCTCTCTATGACACCTGGGTGCCATCAAGAGAAGAAGAAGAAGAGATTCAAGCCGGCCTGGCTCAGGCTGATGTTTACATTCAGGAAGGGCTGGCCAGACTGGCTCGGCGAGTGATTGAAGGTTTGTTGCTTAAATTTCCCAGTGATCCTTTAATCAAACAAAAGCTGAATTATATCGATAGCCTGAAGACCACTTTGAGTGAAGAAGAGATGCTTAAGAGGGTAGAAAAGGCCACAGCCATCGAGACCCAGGTGATTCGCGGGGGTAAAGGGAAGCTGGGAGTTGAAAAAGAAGTCAAAAAGAAGACAGGATTTCAGCTTCAGGACCAGGTGCTGAGCGAAGATAAAATCAGTCCGGTGGATATTTTTACCGATACTGGTATCATTCCGATCATCAGCACCGATACCAGAGAAAAGAAATTTTATGATCTTCAGGAAAACATCCGGGCTGAGTTGGCCATGCTGACCGCGATTTATCTCAAGCAAAAAAAAGGGGTTACCACCCAGTTCGAAAAAGAGCTGACCACCATAGTAGCAGATTTTAAGAGAGGCATCAGAGAAAAAATACCTGAGGAAGACTTTCAGATTCATCTTCAACTGGGGCTGGCTTTTATGGAACAGGGACTGCTTGATGAATCTGTTGAAGAGTTCAATCTGGCTTCAAAAGATAAAAATCTAACTCTGGAATGTCTGACTTTAATCAGTCATTGCTACCGACTTAAGGGCAACCTGGAAGAAGCTGAGCGCTGGCTGAACCGGGCCATCAAACTGGTTCAACCCGGAACTGACCAGTATTTTGCTCTAATGTTTGACCTGGGCCTGACTTATGAACAGGCCGCCGATTTTGACAAGGCTTTATCCATTTACCGGGATATCCAGTCCTGGAATCCAACCTACCGCAGTGTCACCGAGAAAATAAACCGTCTTTCCAATATGAGCGGGACTCCTAACACGCCATTGAATTAATCTGATCCTTGGCTCATCTCTTAATCATTTTTGATGCTCATTTTCGGTTCCATTATTTCTTAATTTCCTGTTTAATAAGTAGGAATTGATGAATATTTTTTGATTTAATTATGCGTTTGGGTTAAAAGATATAGGTAAACTTAAATTCCATCGGAAAGGAAAAAAGATGAGCCAGCTCAAGAAAAAAATTTCCCGGCGCGAATTTCTTAAAACAGCCTCGGTGGCCGCGGTTGGTCTGGGCTTTCCGGCCATCGTTCCGGCTTCGGCTCTCGGCCGTGATAAACGACCGGCCCCATCTAACCGCATCGTCATGGCCGGTATTGGTTTTGGGATGATGGGCCTTCCCAACATGGAAGGTTTCCTGAGCAAGGATGAAGTTCAGTGGGTGGCAGTCTGCGATGTGGATAAGAATCATCTTATGACGGCTAAGGAGATTGTGGACAGGAAATACGGTAATAAGGCTTGCCGGACTTACACTGATTTTCGCCAGCTTTGCCTGAGAAAAGATATTGACGCCGTGTCCATTGCGGTCCCCGACCACTGGCATGCCCTGCTGGCCATTAGCTGTGCCCGGGCCGGCTATGACATTTACGGCGAAAAGCCGCTGACCCACGACCTGGCTGAGGGCCGGGCGCTGGTCAGGGCCGTTGAACGCTACGGTCGGGTGTGGCAGACCGGAAGCTGGCAGCGCTCTGTGGAGAATTTTCACCAGGCGGCCGAGCTCGTGCGTAACGGACGCATCGGCAAGGTCCTGCGCATTGAAGTTGGTCTGCCAGAAGGCCATTACGATTTTGCCGGCACCTTTGGCCAGGATAAAATTGAACCTCCTCCACCCGAGCTTGATTATGAAATGTGGCTGGGGCCGGCTCCCTACTGGCCATACTGTAAATCGCGGGTGCATATGAACTGGCGCTGGAACATGGATTTTGGCGGCGGCCAGCTTATGGACTGGGTGGGTCACCACGTGGACATCGCTCACTGGGGCATGGGTTGGGACCGCACCGGTCCGGTGGAGATTGAAGCGCGCGGCGAGTTTCCTAAAGGTGGGATTTACAACAGCCCGCTACGCTACTGGGTTGAAGCTAAATACGCCGACGGCACGCCGATGATTGTAGCTGGCGGCTATCCTCAAATCTGGAGCGGAACCAAGTGGATTGGTGAGAAAGGCTGGATATGGGTGGACCGCGGCCAGTTTGAAACCGAACCAGCTTCCCTCAAGAACGAAGTCATCGGCCCGGAAGAAATCAGGCTCTACCAAAGCCGCGACCATTATCAGAATTTCTTAGACTGCGTGAAGAGCCGGGCTGAAACCATCGCTCCGGCTGAAGTGGCTCATCGTTCGGCCAGTGTCGGACACCTGGCGATGATTTCTATGACTATCGGTCGGAAAATCAAATGGGATCCGGCCAGCGAGAAGATTAGCGGCGATCCGGAAGCTGAAAGACTTCTAAGCCGGTCTTATCGTCGGCCGTGGTGTTTGCTCGAGTGAGGATAAGGAGTAAGCCATGATGAGTAAAGTCAGAATGATAAATGACTCCTCGGAAAGAAAAGTTCTGCTTCAGAGAAATTTCTATTCTCGCTGGAAGGAGAACCAGGAAAGAAGCATTTCCAGTGAGCGAATCAAGCCACTGCCAACAGAAAATGAAGATACTATGGATTATGAATATAAAATGGGTAATCGAAAAAGCAGAGGAAAAAGAAAAATAGAAAAAAATGAAACATTAATGAACGCCGCTATGAAAAAACATCAAGTTTATCTGATTCTCCTTCTTATTGTTTTTTTCCTATCTCTTTTTATGTTTTCTCCACTTGCTTTTTCTAATGGTCTGGTTGTAATTTCTCCCGTCGGACAGCAGGAATTAACAGAACTTGACCGCCTGCTAAAAACTCTGGAAACTTTTGACCACAGTCAGGGCGAAGCCCTGAGCCTAGAGCTTAATGATTTTGTTTTCAAGCACAAAGATGAGCCGGTGTTGAGGGCAGCTATAGAAAAAAAGCTTCTGGAATTTTTCCTGAAACCGGTGACCCCTGAGGCCAGGATTGCGGTCAGCAAACCCCTCAGCCTGATTGCCAGTTCAGAATCGGTCCGGGTTCTCGGGGCTTTTCTTCTTGATGACCGGGCTTCAGACCCTGCCCGTTACGTTCTGGAAAGAATTCCAGGAAAAGAAGCAGACCGGGCTTTGCTCCAGGCTTTAGATCAGGCATCGCCTGCTGTCCTTCCCGGAATAATCAGCAGCTTAGGGCAGAGAAGGGTTCAAGCGGCTGTCCCTTATTTTGAAAAACTCCTCCAGAAAAACCCTTCTCCGCTAATAACCGCTACCATACTTGAGGCTCTGGGCAATTTAAATAATCCTGAAGTTGAGAAAATTCTGGCTCAGTATGTTAAATCCGGCGAGGAAAAAATCCGGTTGCTGGCAGTTGATTCTCTGCTGAGAATTGCTCAGAGAGAAATAAAAGAAAATAGCCCTGAACCGGCCAGAAAAATTTCAGACCTGTTACTCAAAGCCAAACTTACAGCCCAAGAAAAAATGGCTGCCTGGAGGATTAAGATTTTATCAGCCGGCGATAAGGTCCAGAGCGAAATTCAGGCTGCCTTGAAAGCTAAGGATGCCGAAGCTCACCAGGCGGCAATAGGCTTTATTCCCCAGCTTGTGTCCCAATCAGATATTGATTCTTATCTGCCGCTATTCTCAAAATTCACCGAAAATGAGCTTATCCAGGTAGTGGCGGCTCTCTCCCATTATTCAACACCCAAAGTCAGAGAATATCTGGCTGGGCTTGCCGGCCAATCGCCTTCTATGGATGTCCGAACCGAAGATATCAATTCACTCGGAAAAATAGGAGACAGTTCAACGGTTGAGTTTCTGCTGAAGAAAGCGGCTGCAGCCAAAGGAAAAGAAAAGGCTGCCGCCAGGGAGAGTCTGGTAGTACTCCGAGGCAGGGCGGTAGATGAAAAAATTCTTGGACTTTTAGCTGAGATTCCGGATCAACCCGTAAAAAATGAGCTGCTGTTGGCTGCCTGCGAGAGAAACATAAAAGAAAGCAAAGATTATTTTGTGAAAGAAGCGGCCAACCCATCAGCTGATGTGGCTCTGGTTTCCCGGGGCCTCCGGGCTTTTGGCGATATCAGCCTGGCTGAAGAGTTGCTGGATATAATTTTCAAAACCCAAGATGAAGCCTTTCAGGAAGAACTGACCGGAATCCTGGCTGGTTGGGCCAAACAGAGCGCCAGCCCCGATGCCAGGTCAACTTTTTTCCGGAATCTGCTCGGCAAAGAGACCCAGCCCGAAAAACAGGCCATTTTTATCTCAATCATCGGGAAAATTGGGGAGAGAAATTCTCTGCCTTTGCTTCGGAATTATGTGAAAAATCAAAACCCGAAAATCAGAGAAGCAGTCATCAAAACTCTGAGCAGTTGGCCTGAAGTTGAAGCCCGCGATGACCTGATGCTCATAGCCCGCAGTTCATCTGACCTGAAGGAGAAGGTCCTGGCCATAAGGGGTCTGGTCCGGCTGACTGCTTCTGAGAGATACCGGCGGACGGAAGCCGTAGTTGAATCCTTGAAGGAAATTTATTCGCTCTGCCCGCGAGCTGAAGAGAAAAAGCTGGTTCTATCTGCTCTGCCTGATTTTCCCTGCGAGGCTGGCTTAACTTTCTGCCAGTCCCTGATGAAAGACTCTGAGGTCGGTCCCGAAGCCCGCACCGCCGCCGAAAAAAT
>Ga0315282_10002268_pt1 | contig 35635 bp, 30 predicted proteins | sample YL17G07_20_MG_FD_203693 | JGI IMG/M metagenome (GOLD analysis project Ga0315282, IMG submission 203693) | Sediment microbial communities from Yellowstone Lake, YNP, Wyoming, USA - YL17G07_20 | ecosystem: Environmental > Aquatic > Freshwater > Lake > Sediment | place: USA: Wyoming | collected...
TGCGACACGCCTCCGGAACATGTTCATGCCCCCCCGAGGGCGGAGAGATGACTGGGTGCGACCCCATCGAACCTCCGGACTTGCCGGTTGACACGTCGCGCTTTCAGAGATGACAGAGGGCGCGGGTGCTATGTTTGAACGCTCGGCAACGCTTTGCATCCAATTCACATCTAAGGTATAAGGGACAAGTGGGGTGTTCCCTTTCCGTGCCAGGAGGCCAGCCATGAAACGCTCTCGATGGGGGCATTATCTCCCGATTCTGTTCGTGGGGCTGCTCTTTCTTCCTGCATCGCTCCTGGCCGAGGAAGGCCTCTCGCACGTGCGCGTGGTCCGCTTGAGCTATTTGAGCGGGACGGTGGCCGTGCAGCGGCCGGGCTCGACCGAGTGGGTGAAGGCGTCGGTGAACACGCCGATTCAAGAGGGTTTCAAGGTTTCGACCTCGCAAGCCAGCTTTGCCGAAGTGGAATTCGAGAACGGCTCGACGGCCCGCCTGGGCGAGCTCTCCCAAATCGAATTCAACCAACTGGCGATGGATGCCGACGGCAACAAGCTGAACCGCCTTACCTTCCAGCAGGGATACGGGACGTTCCACTTCATGCCCGAGCATGACGACGCCTACAGCGTCAAGGTTGCCGACGCCACGATCGCTCCCAGCGGCAAGAGCACCTTCCGGACGGATTTCCGAGATGGCCAGGTGCGCGTCGAGGTCTTCAACGGTTCGGTGGAGGTCGCGGCGGCCGCCGGCAAAACCAAGCTCGGCAAAGACAAAGTCCTCGAATACACCGCCGGGACCCAGGAAGCATTTAACATCCGTCAGGGCATCGACAAGGACTCCTGGGACAAGTGGACAGGGGCGCGCGACACGCAAGCCCAACTCTCGCTGAAAGACCAGGCCATCCGCTCGCACGGCGGCATGTACGGCTGGAGCGACCTGGGCGCTTACGGCGACTGGGCGTTCTTCCCCGGCTATGGCTACGGTTGGGCGCCCTATGTGCCGATGGGCTGGTCGCCATTTTCGATGGGCATGTGGGACTGGTACCCCGCCTTCGGGTGGACGTGGATCTCCTCCGAGCCCTGGGGCTGGCTGCCCTACCACTACGGACTCTGGAACTATGACCCCTTTTTCGGGTGGTTCTGGATGCCCACGAATTTCGGCTCCTGGTCGCCCGCGATGGTTAACTGGTATGTGGGACCGGGATGGGTCGGATGGAGACCCGCCAGCCGAGTGACTCGGCCGGGGTTTAATACGGTGACGGCTCTCCCCACGACTGCCTTCCAGAACGGCCAGAGGGTCGATGCCCAGAGTGTGATTTCCGTTAAGGCCCGAGAGGGCACGATAGTGCGCACGCTGCCGGTGCAGCCGACCTCGCTGGCGACGCTCGCGGGAACCCAGCTGGAAGGCAATGTCGCACTGCCGGGCAGAGGCATGATCGCAAGCCAGGCCGCGGCCTCAGGACGTGGTTGGACACGCTTCACTGCCGCCCCGGCAACCGTCCTCATGGGAGGTAATCCCGCCGCCGAGCGAGCATTTGTCAACTGGAACCATTCGGGGCCTAAGCCGCAGCCGCTGCGCGCGCAAATGGGTGACACCTTGGGCGGACACTTCCGAGTGAATGGCGCGGGCAGCACGGCGTTCCGCGGTTCCGGTGCAATTGAGGCCGGCGGGGGGCGCATCGCGCCGCGCACGTCAGCCTCGTCGCGCGGATTCGAACGTCCGGCTCCCACCGTTCTGCCGCGCGGCCATGCGGCAAGTGACTCGCGCGTCGGCGGGGGGAATATGGGTGCAGGGTCCACGGGGGCGGTTCGCAGTGGCGGGGGCGGCTTCCCCGGCGGCCCGTCTGTCCAAACCAGCACCGGCAGCGGGACGTCAACCGGCGGCCACAGCTCGAGCAGCGCGCGCCACTAGAGGCTCGCCCCAGCAACAGACGACCTGCGCCAAGGCCACGAGCTTCGATCTGGCGAAGAAACGGTGCCCAGGCTCGGGACTCCACAGCCGCTTGACGCCTTGTCCGACCCCGACTATTATTCCCGCGATTACCCTCTCTCTTGTGACGAAGAGCGCCTTCCAGGCGCTGGACCGGGGAAGCCACATTGATGCCCTATCGTTGCTTTGTCGGCGGCGCAGCGCTGGGGTTCCTCACGGGACTCGGTGAGGCGGCGAGGCTTTGGACCACTCCGACCCCGGCGGTTCTTCTGCACCCTTCGGTTAATTTCACTGTCTGGCTCATCGCACCGCTCACCGGAGCATTCTGCCTGGGGCTATTGGGGCTGGGAGTGGGACTAGCCGGCCGTCTGGGCCGGCGGTACGGTTCGTGGCTGGCCCCCTACGCAGCCGCGGCGGGCATGGGACTCGCGGCGGTCTATGCCGGAACCGCCCTGGGGTTTCTGCACGTTTATGGAAAGGGCTTGGGCGGCGCCCCGACTCAGGGCGAGGTCTGGATCTGCTTCACCCTAGGCTTCCTCTTGATTTGGCTGCCTTTTCGGCCTCTTTATGCTTACACGACGCCGCGGCTCGGTCCCCGGCTGGATCGGAGCCTGACCTGGACGGCGCGCGTCCTGGCCGTCCTATCCCTTGCCTGCGTGGCGGGTCTGGTGCTTTGTCGGACTCGGCAGAGTGGTTACGGGGCGCAGCCCGTGGCGGCGGCGCGTGAAGCCGCCCAGCGGGCGAATATCATCCTGGTCAGCCTCGACACGGTTCGCGCTGACCATCTTTCGAGCTACGGATATGCTCGCCCCACGACGCCCCACCTGGACGCTCTGGCCCGGCGCGGCGTGCTTTTCGAGAACGCCATTGCCCCGGCGTCGTGGACGCTCGCTTCCCATGCCTCGATATTTACTGAGCTGCTACCCCACCAGCACGGAGCCAACTGGGCGGTTCCCCTGCACCCCGGGCCACAAACCCTGGCCCAGGTGCTGCAGGCCAGGGGATACTCGACCGCCGGATTCAGCAGCAACCTGATGTATGGGTTGGCTGGCTGGGGCATGGGCCAGGGATTTGAAACCTACGGGGGCGACGGCGCGTCGCTCCGGCACCAGCTCCGCGCCACCTTATTCGGCCGGCAGATTGTGCAACCGCTTTATGAAAAGTTCGTTCAGGGTGACGATTTCGACCGCCTGGACGCGCGCCAGCTCAATCGCGAAGCCCTGGCCTGGCTTTCCCGCCCGCACGACCGCCCATTCTTTCTGTTCCTCAACTACTTCGACGCGCACGGACCTTACTTGGCCCCTTCGCCTTACGACCACCGCTTCGGAACGCTCCCCCGCAGTGTGGCGCGCGCGATGCCCCGATTGTCGGCGGTCCGCCATCCCGGGGCACGTTCCGACCGTGACAGAGAACTGCTGGCCACCGCCTACGACAACTGCCTCGCTTTCCTGGACGAGCAGGTGGGTGATTTCATCGCGCGCTTGAGTAAGCTCCAGGCCGGGGCGAACACTTACGTCATCGTCACCTCAGACCACGGGGAAGAATTCGGCGAGCATGGTTCCTACAGTCACGGCTGGAACCTCTACCGCGAGGTCCTGCATGTCCCCCTGATTGTCGTCGGGCCGGGAGTTCCCGCCGGGGTGCGGATATCCCACCTGGCCCGCCTGCGCGACCTGTTCGTGACCGTGCTCGAATTCGCGCTGCCGGATTCCGAATTCCCCACGCGCTGCGGCTTGCGCCGCTTCTGGACGCCCGGCTGGCAACCACAGCCCGCCGATGACATGGCCATTTCGGAGCTGGATACAACCCTGGAGCCTTCCGGGACCTCCGCCATCAGCCTCATGACCTCCGAGTGGCACTACATCCAGGAGGCCGGCGGCCGCACGGAACTCTACCATTGGCCGGAGGACCCGCAGGAGCAAACCAACCTCGCCCCGTCACGCGCGCACGCGACTGTCCTTCAGTATCTCAGCACGCGGCTGGTTCAGTCGGTAGGACTCTCTTACACACCTTGGCGGGGCCCGGAGTATCTCTTGGCGCTCGATCGGCCGAGCGATCCCTTCCAGCGCCAAACCCTCTTCCGCTCCCAGCCCTGGCCCACTGACGCGCTCAGCTCTCCGCGCGTGGGGAGCGCACAAATCAGGGTCGCGGGAAGTTCCGCCACCCGGCTCCCCCTCCGCCATCCCATCGACGAAGAACTGCTCCGCAGCCTTCCCTACCGCTGACCCGCTCCGGACGGGCGGCGCGACGCTGCATTCCCAGGCCCGGCGTTACGAGATCAGCGGGCAGCCACGGCACGTCGGTGCCACTCGCGGTTCCATAATTTCACTTGACACAGACTAGTTTGTGTTGCAGACTAATCCTCGTAATAGACTGCTTCCGGTAGCAGCTATTCTCCGCGAAAGGAGCCGCAACCATGAGCGACGCTGTGAGCGAGCCTTTTCAACCCTCACTGCAAGAGTTGGCCGAAATCAAGAAACTCACGCGCGAGTACGGCGAATTTTCCCGAGACGCGGTGGGATTGGGCCACGTGCTGGGAGGAGGACTCGTCTTCCTGTCCGCTTACCTAATACAGCGGCAAATCGATCTCGGCGTGGGGGCGCGACTCCTGCTGGGCGCCGCCCCCTTTGCCTGGATCCTCGGCAAGGAATGGCTTCGCCAGCACTACTACCAATTCAGCGGCATGGTGGCGCAGCCGCGCAGGCGCTGGGAGAGCGCACTCCTTCTCATCTTCACGGGGGCATTGGCGCTGGTGAACCTGGCCGTGGCCGGGTGGGTGGTCTATCGCCTCCTGCAGGATTTTTCCTGGTGGCTGGTGCTGAGCAGCGTGGTTTACGTAGCCATGCTGCTGGCGATGCCCTTCCTGGTCTGGCGATATCTGCGCGCCCCCTACGAGTTCTTGTGCGGCGCCTTCCTATTGACCCTCTCGACCGTCCTGCTCAGTGGCACCCCCCTGACGCCTTCAGGGCGAGTGGGAATTGTGTATTTGTCAGTTGTGTATTTGTTGAGGTTGCCTGCCATGTTGGTGGCTCTGGTGATGGTCTTGGTCGGCTTCGTCGAGCATATGGAATTTCTGAAACTGCGGCGGGAAATACGCGCCCGGAAGGAGGCGGCATGAGGGCGGACGTGGAAAACTTCCTGAGCATCGACCGCGTGGTTCACGAGCCTGCACGGCTGGTGATCCTGACGGTGCTCGCCGAAGCCGAGGAGGTGGAGTTCCGTTTCTTGGAGCGGGTCTCCGGGCTCACCAAGGGAAATCTCTCCAGCCACCTTGCCAAGCTGGAAGGCGCTGGGTACCTGGTTGTCAAGAAGTTCTTCCGCGGCAAACTGCCGGCGACCTCGCTGAAGATTACGCGCGCGGGCCGCCGCGCCCTCAAAAAGTATCGCCAACAGCTTTACCGTGCATTGCGGGGCAAGAGGAACCCACGGTCAGTTCAAATGGCGAATTGAGCGTGGCTGCCTGGCCGAACTGAAAGGTCTGCGCCAGCCCGCGATTCTGCGGCAGACTCCCGCAGCCTTTTGTACGCCTGCGGGCTCGGTTCTCTCCGTCACGGCGACCGATCAATCATCCACGGCCGCTCACTTGGCTCGGAAGATCAGAAGCTCCGAGGTCAGATTCCCTTCGAGGCGGACCGGGATTCCGTCTTGCAGGAGTCGGTAGCCGGGAATTTCCAGAGTCTGGCCGCTATTCGAGAACGTCCCGTCATAGTTCCTGGAGAAATCGAGGCCACGCGGTACGAACCGAAAAATCGAGTCCCCTGTTCCGAGGTGCGATAGAGCCAACCCAGGCTCTGCCGTGCATCCGGCGCCGCATTGCTGGAGCCAGGGTTAGGAAATGACCGCCAGGCCGACCTTGCCCAGCACGATAATCAGCCACAGGCCGAAGTAAATCGCGCTGATGGAGAAGGCTTTGATCTTGCCGTCCGCCGCCGCCGAATAAACCACCCCTAGCAGAGCGATCAGCCAGAAGCTGAAGATATCGAGCGATCCCGCCACCGCCATCAGCGGCTTGGAAGTCTCCAGCGGATTGAGGAAGAAGCCGATGTTGGAGGGCATGGGATTCTGAGGATTAAAGTGCTCGAGGCCGCCGAAGAGAATCAGGGGCAGGGCCATCAGCACCCCCAGCACGCCAATCAGGTTGGCGTAACAGGCCACGGCGAACGAGGTCTTGAATTTGATCTGGCCTCCGAAGATACCGTTGACAATGGCCAGCGCCAGCCCGGCGACAATCAGGAGAAAGATCGGGCCGCCCAGGATGGCGGCCACGTGCGCCGTCACCGTCGCGATCGGTGCGCCCTTCTCTACCGCCTGCTGGATCTGGTCCGCCGTCATGCTGCGCCCGCTCTGCTCGATGGATATGCGGATGATGCGCCCCATGCCTACCTTGGCCAGCAGCGTCTCCGTCAAAGCCAGAGCGGACACCACCGAAACCGCCAGGGGAAGAATGAAATCGGGTGTGCGGGCAATGTCCGCAAATGCCGCGTGGGGCGAGAAATAGACTCCCACCCAACGCGACCAGAACGAGAGTGCTGGCTCGCCGGCCGGGGCAGCCGGAACGGGGCCTTGAGCTTCGCTCATGAGAACTCCTCCTCCAAGGCTTGATCCGAGGGATTCGAGGCGCAGGTTTCATGAGCGACGATAGCAGCTTGTCCACCTCAGGGCAAGCGTCGCCCGCCGGGCTTCCTCCCATTTCAATGGTCCGCCTTGCCGTTAGGACCCGCCCGCTTACCGTTCGCTGTGTCAGCCCTTGACAAAGGAGGCCGCAGGAACTTAGGATGGCCACGATTAGTTGCAAGAACTTTGCAACTAGGACGACGCGGCACCCTCGCGAGATTACCGAAAATACGCCTTGCATTATTGAATCGGCAGATCCTTGTCGGAGAATATATGCAATCTAATTGCAATTATCGACGCGCTCTCACCGTTTCCCTGCTCGCCCTCCTGGCGCTCGTTCCGGCCTCGCTGCGCGCCGGGGAGGGGCCCTATTTCGTCACCTACGACCACCAGATGGAGGAGCCGGGCAACCTGGAAATCTCCTTCAATCCCGTCTTCGGCCTTCCCAAAACTGCCAACGGTTTTGTCGGCTCGACGACGGAAATCGAGTACGGCATCAAGGCGTGGTGGACCACCGAGTTCTATCTCGACAGCCAGACGACGCGCCGCGAGAGCACGCTCTTCACCGGATGGCGCTGGGAGAACCGCATCCGTCCCCTGATGCGCGAGCACTGGATCAATGCGGTCCTTTACTTCGAATTCGAGGACATCAACGGCGCGGATAAATCGCTGAAGGAAATCGTCGGCCACGACGTGGAGGGAGACTGGACCGAGCCCAATCACGAAACGCGCCTCGAAAAGGAGCGCGAGATTGAAACCAAGCTGATTCTCTCCAGCAACTACAAAGGCTGGAACATCGCCGAAAATTTCATCGCCGAGAAGAACCTGGCCAACGAACCCTGGGAATTCGGCTACGCGTTTGGCGTGAATCGTCCCCTGGGGCTGGAGGCGTCATCGCGCGCCTGCAACTTTTGCCGCGAGAATTTCCGCCTGGGGGCCGAAATGTTCGGCGGCCTGGGCGACTGGCACGAGTTCGGCCTCGCCAACACTTCGCATTATCTCGCCCCGATCGTAGCCTGGGACCTGAGGAACGGAACGACGCTCCGAGTTTCTCCGGCCTTCGGCCTCACCGAGGGCAGCGCCCGGGCGCTTGTACGCCTCAGCATCTCCTACGAATTGGAAGGCGCGGGCCGCCGCGTGCGCGAAATGTTTCGGTAGCGCCGCCGCGCGGGCGGCCCCGGCCGCCCCGAAAAGAGAGGACCTATGTACCGATACTTCGCTGTCCCCTTTCTGTTTGCCTGCCTCGTGGCGGCTGCCGCAGGAAGCGCCGAAGAACCCAAGAAGGCGGCCGAGCCGCAATTGCAACTGGCTCATGCGCCCGCCGCCGCGCGCGACCGGCGGAATCCCTACAATGGCCGTCCGGAAGCGGTTCAGGCAGGCAAACTACTCTTCGACCGCCATTGCGCCCAGTGCCACGGCGCCGATGCCCGAGGCCGCGGTAAAGCTCCGGACTTGCGTTGCGATTCCATCCGCCAAGCGCCGCCCGGCGCGCTGTTCTGGGTCCTGAAAAACGGCGACCTGAAGGAGGGCATGCCCGCCTTGTCGAGCCTCCCCGATCAGCGGTTGTGGCAGTTGGTGAGTTTTCTTCAGTCGAAGGAAGTGTCTGAAACCGATGCGAAGCGTATTGCGCACTGACGTTCTCGTGTTGCTGGTTCTCGCTGCGGCTTTGCTGGCCGCGGCCCCGTCGGCTCCGGCCGCCGACGATTCGGCTCGCGGACCGGCCAGGGAGGAACCTCTTTCTCCCGCCTCCCCGGAAGAGGAGGAAGGCAACGAGCCGGAGGAGCCCGACTTCGCCTTTATCTCCGGCGGCCCCTACACACAAAAGAAGAATTCCATTCAGATCATCCTGCCGGGGCAAATCGGGGAGCGGCGGACGCGTCTCGGCGATTCCTCCCACGACCACGCTGAGTTTGGCGCGTTGCTCCGCACCGAGTGGGGCCTGACCGACCGGCTGGAACTCGACGTGATGGTCCCGGCCGAGGGTGCGCGCGATCGCCAGGGCCGCACCACACTCTCTTCCAATTTCGCGCTCGCGGACGCGATTCTGGGAGTTCGTTATCGCTTTCTGCGGGAGTCTTCCGCGCCTCTGACGCTCGCCATGGGCCCGCAAATCATCTTTCCCTCGGGCAGCACGGAGCAAGGCACGGGGCTGGGCAGCGTGGGTTATGCGTGGGACCTCGCGGTGGCCAAGGACTGGGGCGGGCCGTTCTTCCTCTACTCCTCCTGGAATCTCGCCGCCTACCCTTCCGTCCGCGATCCCGCGCCGGGTTCACGCCGCAGCATGGCGTTGAGGGATCTCTTCTGGGGCTCCGCGCTGGGAATTCGCGCCCTGGAGAAAAAGCAGGGCCCGGTCCGCCACGACCTGCACGCCTTCCTCGAGTACGGTCTGGAGAGGGACGAGCGTTTGCAGAGCGAGCCGCAAAGGCTTTCGCGGGCTTCCGAGGTCCACATGCTGGCCGCGCCAGGCATTCGCTACGGGTTTCTCACCGCCCGCCAGACGCTCGTCGAGATTGGCGTCTCGTTCCCGCTGGGTCTGAACCGCGAGACACCTCGCCACGGGGTGATTGTGCAGTTCCAGTTCGAGCGCCTCTTCCGCCGGTAACCGCCCTACGCGCCGAGTCCGTAGAACCGCTGGGCGTTCGCGCCCCACACGGCAGCCTGGTCATCCGGCGTGAGCCGGGCGAGGTAATCGCCGACGATCTGCATGACCTGCGCGTAGGAAGCCGCCAGCGTGGCGACCGGCCAGTCCGAACCGACCATCAGCCGCCCGCTCCCGAAGCATTCGAAGACGACATCCAAATACGGCGCGAAGTCGCTCGCCTTCCAGCGCCTCCAATCGGCTTCCGTGACCATCCCTGAGATCTTGCAGCACACGTTCGGAAACGCCGCGAGGCGCCGCAGGTCGGTGGCCCAGGGTTCCAGGCGGCCGTCTTTGATGGGCGGCTTCGCGAGGTGGTCGAGCACGAAAGGTTGATGGGGAAAGCCCGCAACGAGATCGCAGGCCACGGAGAGATGCCGCGGGAAGAGCAGCAGATCGTAGGTCAGCCCGAATTTCTGGAGCTGGCCGATCCCGCGGCGAAAATCTTCGCGCAACATGAAGCGGTCGTCCGGCTCGTCGTGCAGGATGTGGCGCACGCCTCGGAACTTCGGGTGGCGCGCCAGCCGCACCAAATCCTCCTCGACGCGCGCGCTGCACAGATCCACCCAGCCCACCACACCGGAAATGAAGGGGTGCTGGTCGGCGAGCGCCAGCAGCGCGTCGCTCTCTTCCACCGTCTGCCGCGCCTGCACGGCGACCGTACCATCGATGGAGCACGCCCGCAGCAGCGGCGCGAGCTCGGGCGGCAGGTAATCGCGTCGCAGCGATTCCAGCCCCGGCCCCATCCAGCCGTAATCGCGCGCGTTGTATGACCAGAAATGCTGATGGGCGTCGATTCTCATGATTGTGTGCCGCCGCCCTCCGGAAAGCTTAGGAATTCTCGGGCCGGCCCACCGGCCAAGACTGATTGCAGATGGGAGTGAGTATTGCCCGCACTTCTTCGAGCAGGCCCGCATCGAGGGGCAAGTCGACGGCCCGAACGTTGCGCTGGACTTCCTCGGCGCTGGCGGTGCCGACGAGCATGGTGTGAAATCGCGGCTCGGCGACCGCAAACTGCACGGCGAGCGTCGCCGCGTCCGCACCGCGCGCGCGGGCGTGGGCGACGGCCCGGGCGCAAGTGGTTTTGATTTCCTCGCTCGCCGGGTGCCAAGGCTGCGGACCGTGGTTCGAGAGCAGCCCCATCCCCAGCGCCGAAGCATTGATCACACCCATGCGCTTCGCTTCGAGGTAAGGCAACAACTGCGCCGCCGAAGTATCCCAGAGCGTGTAGTGGCAGTACGTGAGAACCGTGTCGGCTTCAGCGCGATCGAGGACGGTGCGAAAAATCTTGAGCGGAAATCCGGTAATACCGATGAAGCGCGCCTTGCCCTGGCGTTGGACTTCGCCCAGGGCCGGCAGCGTCTCCTCCACGACCTGGTTGAGCGAGCCAAACTCGATGTCGTGCGCCTGAATCACGTCGACGTAATCGACGCCCAGCCGCCGCAGGCTCTCCTCCACGCTTGCCCGGGTGCGCGCGGCGGAAAAATCGAATTCATCCACGCCATAGCGGCCGACCTTGGTGGCGAGATAATAGCGGTCGCGCGGCACGCCCCTCAGGGCCTTGCCCAGCATCTCTTCCGCGCGCGTCAGGCCGTAATAGGGAGAAGTATCGACGTAGTTGATGCCAAGATCGAAGGCCGCATGGACGGCGCGAATCGCCGCCGCTTCGTCCACCGGGCCATAGACGCTGCCCAGCGACGCCCCGCCCAGTCCGAGCGCGGAAACCTGCAGGTCCGTCTTCCCCAGGGTGCGGTATTCCATGAGGTACGCCCTCCGCTTCGCGCCCGACCGCCCGCCGTGAGCGCGTCGAAGAGAAGGCAACCGAGATTAGCAGAAGTGAGTCAGGCAGGAAAGGGCGCCGGCGCTCCGCTGGAGCGGCACTCTCTGAACGCCGAAAGCTCTTGCGAGGACGAATTGGGCGCTCGCGGACCGCCGCGACAACCGCGTGGAGGAGATCAGATCCAATTCAGCACCCAGCCCACGACGTAGCCGAGGGCGCCTCCGTAAAGCAGCACGGGTTCGAGCCAGGGGCGAATATCGGAGAGCACGGGCACGTCGATGACCGGCCAGGGGCCGTACCCGCCCCAATAGACTTTGATCATCAGCCCCAGAACCAGCACAGAGAGGGCCTTGCTGCGGATCTCGCGGGCTTTGTCGGGCCCGAAGTGGAGGGGGTTGGTGATCTGGGCAGGAAGGACGACCAGACGCGCGCCGCACTTGCTGCACTCGGCGGCGAAGTCTTGGTTATAGACTCCGCAGAAAGGGCACTGCTTCACAGTCTATTCACTCGCCGTGGCATCCAGGAAGGCGCGCAGTTTGCGGCTCCGCGAGGGGTGGCGCAGCTTGCGCAGCGCTTTGGCTTCAATCTGGCGGATGCGCTCGCGGGTGACGGCGAAGCTCTGCCCGACCTCTTCCAGGGTGTGCTCGCTGCCGTCGTCCAGGCCGAAGCGCATCTTGATGACTTTCTCTTCCCGCGGGGTCAGGGTCTTGAGCACCGATTCGGTCTGCTCTTTGAGGTTGATGTTGATGACCGCCTCGGCGGGGGAGATCACGCCGCGGTCCTCGATGAAGTCCCCGAGGTGCGAATCTTCCTCCTCGCCGATGGGCGTCTCGAGCGAGATGGGCTCCTGCGCGATCTTCATCACCTTGCGGACCTTGATGACCGGGATCTCCATGCGCTTGGCGATCTCGTCCGAGGTCGGCTCGCGGCCAAACTCCTGCACGAGCTGCCGCGAGGTGCGGATGAGCTTGTTGATCGTCTCGATCATATGCACCGGGATGCGGATGGTGCGCGCCTGATCGGCGATGGCGCGGGTGATGGCCTGGCGGATCCACCAGGTCGCGTAAGTGGAGAACTTGTAGCCGCGCCGGTACTCGAACTTGTCCACCGCCTTCATCAATCCAATATTACCTTCCTGGATTAAATCCAGAAACTGAAGGCCGCGGTTGGTGTACTTCTTGGCGATGGAGACCACGAGGCGCAGGTTCGCCTCGATGAGCTCGCGCTTGGCGGCCTCGGCCTCCTGCTCGCCGCTGATGATCGTCTGGTAGGTGCGCTTGAGGTCGGTGGCCCGTACGCCCGTCTCCTCCTCGACCTCGCTGAGGCGGGCGCGGAGCTGACGCAGCTCCTTGCGCTGGTCCTTGTGGCCGTTGTTGCGCGAAGCCTCGCGCTTCTTCTCCAGCTTGCTGACTTCCCGGTCGATGGGCCGCACGACGCCGAAAGTCAGGCGGATCTTTTCGATCAGCCGCTTGCGCTCGAGATGAGTGAAATCGATGGAGCGGATCAGCTTGGAGGTCAAAATCCAGTGTCGCGCGACGGCCCAGGAGTAGCGCTTGTACTCGCGCGGGCGCTTGGTTCGCGGGATGGAGGCGAGCTTCGCCCGCAACTGTCCCAGGCGCTTGTTGAGCCGCTCCAGCTCGTCCACCTGGGCGATGAATTCCTTGATGCGCTCTTCGACGCGCTCTTCGGTGAGATCGTCTTCATTGAAGGTGACGACTTCCTTGATCGACTTGCGTCCCTTCTGAATCTCCTCGCGGATGTGATAGAGCTCGTTGACCACCACGGGGGAGCGCGAGAGGGCCTTGAGGACGTGAATCTGCCCGCGCTCAATGCGCTTGGCGATCTCCACTTCCCCCTCCCGCGTCAACAGGGGAACGGTCCCCATCTCGCGCAGGTACATGCGCACCGGGTCGTTGGTCTTGTCGAGGGCGCCGGGGGTGAGGTCGAGGTCGACGTCCTCCCCGCCCTCTTCGCCTCCCGCCTCGTCCACCTTGTCGAGGGCCAGCTTCTCGGCGGCTTTGGCGCGTGGCGATTCCAACACTTCGATGCCGGCGTTGTCGAACATGGAGAGCAAGTCGTCGAGGTCCTCGGCGGAGTGCATGTCGGAGGGCAGAAGGTCGTTAACCTCGTCATAAAGCAGATAGCCCTTCTGCTTCCCCATGCTGATGAGCTTGTTGAGTTGATCAAACTTCTCTTCAAAGGCCAACGGACAGGACCCCCAGGGTGAATGCGGAATGTGACGGGACGGCTAGAAACGAGATTACGCAACACTCCACCTCTGGTGGGCGGCGTTGCGTCCAGCGTCCTTCTGGCTGTCTCAGGTCAAACCTCACTCCGACAGCACCAATAAATTGGATGTAATTATACACGATCAGGTTAGAAATCCTGGAAAATCTTTTTAGGCGCGACTGAGTGCGGCCAACTCCTTCAAGAGTTTGGCTTTATCCTGAAGCAGGCGGGTCAGCTTTTCGGTATTCTTGTCGCGTTCGGCAGCTTCGATCGCCGCCTGCAACTGGTTGCGTTCCCTCTCGATTCGCCGTCTGCGCAGGGCGGTCAGGCAGGCGGCCGCCTCCTCGCGCCCGGGAGCTTCCCCGGCATCGAACAGACTGGAGTAGGCGATCCGTTGCCCCTCATCTCCCGCCCATTCTTCCAGGCGCGACACTTCCAGTTTCTCGCCTTGCTGGCGCGCTTCCGCCAGCCGCCGGAAAAGCGTCTCGGTCACCAACCCTTCGCCGAGCTTCTCCGCCACGATCGCCGACAGAACTTCGTCCGCCAGCCCTTCGCTTTCCAGGACGGCGCGTAGAAGCTGTCGCTCGGCGACGGTAGGCTTGGGAGCGGCGGTTTCCGGCCTTACCTGCAATTCCCCACGGCTTTCCGCCGCGGCGCGCTTCAACTCGTCGCGCAGCAGGCGATCGTCCACGCGCAGGCGCTCGGCGAGGCGGTTGGCGAGCTCGGAGCGCAGCAGGGGGTTGGGCACGCGCGCCAGGTAGCCCATCACGGAGTTGGCGGCAGCGATCTTCCCTTCCGGGCGCGAGAGATCGTGCCTGGCGGCGGCGCGCTCCGTGAGGTAATCAAGATAAGTCGGCGCGGCGCCCAGCAACTCGCGGTAAGCCGCCACGCCCTGGCGGCGGATGAAGGAGTCGGGATCGAGGCCGCCCGGCAGCGCCAGCACCTTGGCTTCAAACCCTTCTTCCAGCAGCAGGGTCAGCGAGCGCTCCGTCGCCGCGGTGCCGGCGGAATCGGGATCGTAATTCACCACCACGCGGCGCGAGAAGCGGCTGAGGAGGCGAATCTGGCTCTCCGTCAAACTCGTCCCGCAACTGGCAACGACGTTTTCAATGCCCGCCGAAGCCACCGCGATGCAGTCCATATAGCCCTCGACGAGAATCGCGTAATCGAGCCGGCGGATGGCGCTGCCCGCGCGGTCGAGATGGTAGAGCAGCCGGCTCTTGGCGTAGATGGGCGTTTCCGGCGAGTTCAGATATTTGGGCTGATCGTCGCCCAGCGCTCGCCCGCCAAACGCCACCACCTTGCCCGATTCGTTCGCGATGGGAAAGATGATGCGGCGCCGGAAGCGGTCAAAGTGCCGCCGGCCTTCTGCGTCGCGCAGCACAAGGCCGCTCCTTTCGAGCGCTTCGGCCGCGAACTGCGTATCCAGCAGCGCGCGCGTCAGTCCCTGGCCGTCGGAGGGCGCGTAGCCGAGGCGGAATTTGCCCACCACCTCGTCGCTCAACCCGCGGTCGGCGAGGTAGGCGCGGGCGGCGCGGCCCTCCGCTGTCGCGCCCAACTGCGCGGCGTAAAACTTCACGGCCGCTTCGTGAATCTTGAGCAGCGTCACACGCTCGCGCGCGTTCGCGTCCGACACATCGTCAAAGTCGCGCTCGGCCAGCCGCACCCCCACCTTCTCCGCCACGCGGCGCAGCGCCTCCGGGAACGAGAGGCTGTCAATGAGCATCACGAACTTGAAGACGTCGCCGCCCACCCCGCAGCCGAAACAGTGGAAGATCTGCTTGACCGGGTGAACCGCGAAGGAAGGAGTCTTCTCCTGGTGGAAGGGGCAGAGGCCCACGAAGTTGGCGCCCGCCTTGCGCAGCTTCACGTAATCGCCCACGATCTTGACGATGTCAGCGGCAGCGCGAACTTGATCGACCTGGCTCATGAGAGAACAGTCGACAGTCGACAGTTAAGAGTTGACAGTTAAAGACCGAAAACCAGCAGCCCTACTATGTCCTGATGGTTACTCCCTACTCCCTACTCCCTACTTCCTATTTTCTACTTCCGTTTTTCCCCAGTTGTTTACGGCAAGAGAACAATATTTGACGCCGGCCTCGCGAATTCTTCCGGCTTGAACTGCGAGCGCATGAAATCGAGGAAGGCGCGGCCTTTGGGGCGACCGTTCGAGCGCGTCGTGCCGAGTTGCGAAAGGAAGATCAGCGCGTCACGAATCTCCGCATCGCGCACCGCGCCGCCGGGCTGCTGCGCCGCGCGCTTGTTGAATTCCTCAATCGCCGCCTTGAGCGCCTCATACAACTCGCGCTGTACGCGATAGTCGGGGGGCCTCTCATAATAGAGCCCACTCGAAAGCGTTTTGTAAGCCTCGCCCAGTGCCTGGAGCGCGGCCAGCGCATCCACATCCGCCACCAGGCGGTTATCGCGCGCCACTGAACAGAGAGAATACGAGAGGGCCAGCAGCAGGCTTTGGTGCTCGACCACAAAGGCGGGTGGAATCTTGCTGTCGGCGAAGGGCACCTTCGACCAGTCCGCCTCCCGGCGCTCCAGGTCGTACTGCCGGCTGGCGTGGAGGTAAGTGCAATCGGAGGGACAATCGATCGTCACCTCGCGCTCCGTGCCGCAGCAGACCGCACAAATGGTTTCCATCTTTGCCGGGCAGAATCTTTTCGGCGGACGCTTCTCGCAAATCGGACAGGCCAAGCCGCTCGTCTCCTCTCGGAATAGGGTCGCAACCGCGCAGAAAAACCATTATGCCACAGATGGCGCGGCGGCTTGCCGCCACGCCAGCGGCGGCGTCCCGAAATCGCCCCGCCCCCCAAGCATCGAGATCGAAATTTCTTGACTGCCACGGCGATCTTGCGATGATGGTTCGCTGGGCTGGGCGAGGCTTTTCGAATCGTGGCGACATCACAGAACGCGGACGTTATCATCATCGGCGGCGGGTTGATCGGCTGTGCGATCGCACTGCGGCTGGCGCAGGCGGGGCGGCGCGTCTGTGTTCTGGAGCGGGGCGAACCGGGCTGTGAGGCCAGCTCGGCCGCCGCAGGCATGCTCGCGCCGCAGGGCGAGACCGTCGAGCCCGACGCCTTCTACGAATTGTGCGCCGCCAGCCGCGACCTTTACCCCGCCTTCATCGAGGAGGTCCGCGAGCTCAGTGGCGCGAGCGTCGATTACCATCGCGACGGCACGCTCCTCGTCGCCACGAACCACGCAGAGAAGCAGGAACTGGAAACAGTCTATGCCGCGCAATCGCGGATCGGCTTGCCCATCGAGCGACTCGCTCCTGAGGCCGCTCGGCAGCGCGTCCCCGGACTTTGTCCTGCCATCCAGTATGGGCTGTTCGTCCCCGACGACCACTGGCTGGACAATGAGCAACTCTGCGTCGGCGTGGCCGCGGCCTGCACACGCCTGGGAGTCCAGATCCGTTCCCACCACGAAGTGACCGGCTTCGAAATGCACGGCGAGGGGCTGGAGAGCGTGAAGGTCCGCGAAGCAGGATCATCGGGGGGCGAGAGAGCATTTGCAGCGAGCGAATTCGTCCTCGCCGCGGGATGCTGGTCAGCAGCGCTGGCCGAGCCGCTCGGGATCAAGCTCGCGATGCAGCCCTGCCACGGCCAGATGCTGGAATTCGAGGCAGCGCGCCAATTGTCCTGCGTCGTGCGCGCCGGCCATCACTATCTGGTCCCGCGTTCCGGGAACCGCGTCGTCGCCGGAACCACCGCCGAGTGGGGGCAAATCAAAAAGGCCGTGACTGGCGAGGGAATGAAATCCATCCTGGAAGGAGTGACGCGCTTCGCGCCCTTCGTCAAGGAAATGGAATTCCGCCGCGCCTGGTCCGGGCTGCGGCCTGACACCGCCGACCACCTGCCTATCCTCGGTCGCGGCGAGATTCCTAACCTCGTCTTCGCCACGGGCCATTTCCGCAACGGGATACTGCTCGCGGCGATCACCGCCGAGGTCATTTCCGATTTACTTGTAAGGGGATCGAGTGGCCGCCCGATTGACGCCTACCGCCCCACGCGCTTTGCCTAACATGCACTAGCGACGGCCTTCTGTGGACCTGGCCCTCTGTAGCGGTGGCCTTCAGGCCGACAAGATGCCAGGTTCAAGCCCGGTGGACCGCAGGCGGTGACTCATTGGGCGTAGCGCCGCCCTTCAGGTCGGCATCCTGAAGCCGTGCCCAGCTGAAGCCCGGTGCTGCATAAGCAAAATGAGTCACTACCGGACCACAGGGTTAGTTGACTTCCGACCAGCTCATCGGAGAGCGCTTTGGGGCGCCGGCGCTGGTGAGAGATTGCAGGAAAGCGTCGAGGAGCTTGGTATCGAACTGGGTGCCGCGCCCGCGCTGCAATTCCTCGACCGCTTCCTGGAGGGGACAGGCTTTCTTGTAGGAGCGGTCGGAGATGAGCGTATCGTAGCAATCGGCGATCGTAATGATGCGCGCACCGAGCGGAATATCTTCGCCGAGCAGCCCATCCGGGTAGCCTTTGCCGTCCACGCGTTCGTGGTGGGAGCGCACCATCTTGCGGATGTGCTCGATGGCCTTGACCTTGAGGGGCGCGAGGATGCGCTCGCCCAGCGTTGTGTGACTCTTTACCAGTTCGTACTCCTCGGGCGTGAGGCAGGAAGGTTTATTGAGCACGCTTTCGGGGACGCCGATCTTGCCGATGTCGTGCAAGATGCCCGCCAAGCGAATTTCCTCCAGTTCGTCCTTGGTCAGGCCGAGCTGCTGGCCGATCTGGGCTGCCAAGCGAGAGACCGATTGCGAGTGACCCTGCGTGTAGTGGTCTTTGGCGTCGATGGTAAAAGCGAGTGCGGTGACGGTGTCCATGAGCGAGGGGTTGTCCTCACGCGTGGCGGCCTCGAAGCGGCTCAGATACTGGTTGAACACGTCGGGGCCGGTGGAGAACATGCGCTTGACGGCGACGCCGAGGTAAGCCTGGAGCAGGTGCTGTTCCCAGCCGGCCGCCGGGGGTTCCGCCGAGCCGCCGGCGACGCGCACCCGGTTCCCCTTTTCGTGCTTGGCGAGATACATCCCGGACTCGGCGACGCGGACGATCTCCTCCGGCGTCACGCCGTGCACGGGGAACGTGGCAATGCCGAGGCTGGCGGTCACGTTGCGGGGGGAAAGGTAGGCGTCGGCGGCCAGGCTCACGCGCAGGCGCTCGGCCAGGATTTCCGCCTGTTCGGCGCTGGCGTCGGGCATGAGAACGGCAAACTGGTCCCCGCCGTATCGGGCCACGACGTTCGACTGGCGGCAGCGCGCTTCAATGGCGCGCGCCACGGCATTGAGAACCTTGTCCCCTTCCAGATGCCCTTGCCGCTCGTTCACCTGCTTGAAGCCGTCGAGGTCCAACACGATGATCGAGAACGGTCGGCCGGATCGAGGCGACCGTCGCCACTCCGCATCCAGCGCTTCCATAAAGAAGCGGTGCGTCTTCAGGTTCGTGAGGCTGTCGGTGATCGCCTGTTCCTGCGCCACCTGATAGGCCAGGGCGTTCTTCAGGGCGACGGCGAGTTCGTCGGCCAGAGTGCGCAGGGTGAGCATATCCTGGTGCGAGAAGGCCTTGGGCCGGAGGCTCTCCATGGTCAGCACACCGAGCAACTCGTCCCGGTACTTCATGGGGATGTAGAGGCCGGAGCGGACGCCGGGATGAAAAGGCAGATACTTGTCGCTGGCCAGGACATCGCCGGAGAGAAATGGCTCGTGCGATTCGGCCACCAGGCCGGCGAAACCCTGTCCCACCTTGGTCCGCCGCCCCGCGACGTCGGGGACGTAGCCGTCATAGGCCTCGACGACGAGTTCTTCCTTCTCCTTGTCGAGGGTCTCGACGCGGGCCAGGTCCAGCCCGAACGATTCGCGCAAGTCGCGGCAAATCGTCGCCAGCATTTCGTGGGGGTCGAGGATCGCCGTCGCCTTGCGCGTCATCTCATGCAGGATCATGAGGTGACTCGCCCGCCGCTGCTCCTGCTGGAAGAGCCGGGCGTTTTCAATCGCCACGGCGATTTCGCCGGCGAGGATTTTCAACAACCCGAAGTGGCGGCCGCTGATGGTGCCTTCGCGCTCGTAATCGGTGACCACCAGAACGCCGGTCGAGCCGTCGCGAAAGTGAATCGGCACGCCGCCCCAGCTCATAATGCGCGGGTCGATGGGAGAAACGCCCAAGCGCCGCACCGTGGTAAGGAAATCCTGGGCAATCAGCAGCGGCACATCGTTGGTGAGGACATACTGGGCCAGCCCCTCGACCGCCTCGCCGCTCCGGACCGCCTCGCCGGGGGCGGGCGGGATGCCCTGAACGCACATGTAGTGATCGTCGGGGGAGTCGCGCAGAACCAGCGAAAGCCTGCCCGCGCCCAGGAAGTTCTTGAGCTCCTTTTGCAGCGTCTGCATCTGCACCTGGAGGTCAATGGTGCTGTTGAGCGACTCGACGACCCGGTGGAGAACTCGCAGGTCGTCATCATAGCGCTCCGCGGTCTTGTGCAACGAGCGGTTCTCCAGCGCCACGGCAAGCTGGTTGCCGATGGAGAGCGCCACGCGGAGCTCCTCCGGGCTGAAGGACCTTGCTTCCCGGCTGCCAAGAACCAGCACGCCGTGGGATTTCTCGTTCGTGCACAGCCCCGCGACCGCCAGCGTCCTCGCGCCCGCGGCACTGAAAGTCTCGCGGAACTGCGGGAACAGCGCATCGCGCGGCCGGTCGGAGTCCAAATCGCGCCGCAGCAAGTCCTGGAAAACTATCATGCTTCCCCAGCGCTCCGCTGCCGTGGCGAGATATTCCCGCATCGGCCCGCGTCCAATCTCCGCCGGAAGCTGGTCGGAGAATCCCCGCACCGCGCAAAAATCCGAGTCCAGCGTGCGCGGGACGAGCAACAACGCCTGCCCCCGCTCTAGATTCAGGGCACGCAAAATCCCGTCCAGCGTTTCCGCCACAAATTTCTTGGGTTCGGCGGCGGCAACAATCCCCGCCACCTGCATCTGGAGGTTGGAAAAGTGACGGATCTGCTCTTCACTTCTCCGCCGCTGCGCGGCGCTGCGCTTTTTCCAGTGGAGAAGGAAAACCACCAGCAGAAAGGTGGTGACGATAGGCAGTATGAAGACCGGAGACGAACAACTCGGCAGATAACCCATCCCAGCGCTCTCCAGGAGTCTTCCACCTAACCAAGGAGCCGCTTCAGAGAAGCACGCCCCTTACCCCTCGTCTGGCGCTGTATCGATGGGGAATACAGAAAAATTCCTGACTGACCACCCCTGGTCGCGCCGCCCTCCGCAGCCCGCCCCGGGGAGGCCTACGTGAGGCAGAATATACTTGAGCTTGGGCAAGCCGTCAACACAATAAATGCGTTTTCTTGCCGGGCATCCACCCGGCCGACGAAACGCCCGGGACCACCCCACATCTTGGGGACGCTGAGGCTGGAGGCACAAGCCCTGACCGCCCTTCTCGTACGGAGAAAAAGAAGGTGCCGGCAGTTAGAGCGCGGCTTCGCCCCGTTCGGCGTTGCGGATCCGGATGGCATCGTCCAGCTCGGCCAAGAAGGTCTTGCCATCCCCGATCTTGCCGGTTTTTGCGGATATGACGATCGTCCCAACCGCCGACTCCACGAGGTTGCTCGCCACAGCAAACTCGATTTCCACTTTGGGCGGATCGCCATCTTCAAGGCAGCGTTGATCACACCCCACGATTCCCGGGGGGGAACTGACAGTCTGCTGGAGTTGGATCTGCAGCCGCAAAGGCCGCTCATGCTTCCCGATTCATCTGCCGATTATGTGCACGAAGGCGTTTCAGCGCCATTCCCGGTCCCGCCTCCAAACGCGTCGTGGCGCTGCTCGTCGGGCGGCAGACCATCGCTGGCTGCCGCCCGGCGCGAATTGCATCTCCTCCCCCTGTCCCGCCCGCCTTTACCTGGACAAGAGATATGCCTTACGATGGCTAGTCGGGACAGTGCCCTCGGTCTTGCCTGGCACACGAGCGTCTGCCCGTCCGTCGCGCATCGGCTGCACCGGTTCATCCGAGATGCCGCTGCACCCAAAGGGAGAAGGAAGATGACCCAAGTTCGAGTTCGCTTTGCCCCTTCCCCGACCGGCTACCTGCATGTGGGCGGGGCGCGCACGGCGCTCTACAACTGGCTCTTTGCGAGACGCCACGGCGGCATTTTCATTCTGCGCATCGAAGACACTGACGTGGACCGCTCGAAGCCGGAGCTCACGACCGCCATCCTGCGCAGCATGGAGTGGCTGGGTCTCTCTTGGGACGAAGGCCCCTTTTATCAGTCGGAACGAATCGATCGCTACGGTGCAATGGCGGCGGAGATGGAGCGTCTGGGGCACGCCTACCCATGCTTCTGCTCGGTGGAAGAACTCCAGGCCCGGCGCGCCCGCGCCGAAGCGGAGCGCCGCGCCTGGAAATACGATGGCGCGTGCCGCGGCCTCACGCCGGAGCAGCGCCAGCAACGCCGCGCCGCCGGCCACCCCCACGCCGTGCGCTTCCGCGTCCCCGAGTCGGGAATGACAAACTTCGACGACCAGGTCTTCGGCCACATCGAAGTCGAAAACCGCGACATCGAAGATTTCGTGCTGCTGCGTTCCGACGGCCATCCCACTTATCATCTGGGTGTGGTGGCCGACGATCTGGAGATGCGCGTGACGCACGTCGTGCGGGGCGCCGACCACATCTCGAACACTCCCAAACAGATTCTGATGTACCAGGCGCTCGGCGCCGCGCTGCCCGCGTTTGCGCACCTGCCGCTCATCCTCGGGCCCGACAAGCAGCGCCTCTCGAAGCGCCACGGCGCCACCTCCGTCGAGGCCTACCGCGAGCAAGGCATCCTGCCGGAGGCGCTGGTCAACTTTCTCGCCCTGCTCGGCTGGACACCGCCGGGGGGCAAGGAGATCGTACCCCTCGATGAAATGACCAAAACGTTTGAGCTGCCGGCCGTTTCCAAGTCTAATGCCGTCTTCGACCCGGAGAAACTCGCGTGGATGAACTGCGAGTATTTGCGAGCGCTTCCGCTCGAACGGCTGATGCCGCTTGTCGAAGAGGAATTGCAGGGGGCGGGGCTGCTCGGTAAAGAGAGGAGTCGGGAGTCAGAAGTCAGAAGTCAGAAGTCAGAAGTCAGAATTCAGAATGAAGGACGGGAACAGCTGGAAGCGCCGGTAAGATTGCTCCAGTCGCGCGTCCGAACAGTTAAGGATTTTTCTGGCGCCTTCCGCGCCTTCTTCACCGACGACTTCAACTACGCGCCCGAGGCGGTGAAGAAATTCTGGAAGGACGCTTCCCTGCCCGCGTTGCTGCGGGCGCTCGCCGAGCGATTGGCTCTCGCTGAGCCCTTCGGCGTTCAGGAAACGGAGAAGGCTTTGCGCGCTCTGGCGGAAGAGAACGATGTGAAGGCAGGCTTGCTGATCAACGCCGCGCGCGTGGCCCTGACCGGGCAAGCCGTGGCCCCAGGATTGTTCGAGGTGATGGCGCTGCTGGGGCGGGATCGCGTGGTGGGCCGCTTACGCCGCGCCGCCGACCACCTGCACAGCGGCAGCCAATAGGCCGAAGACAAGGGTTCGGGGTTGGCAGGGAGCTGTTGGTTCTTAGTTGTGCACAGCGAGCCGACAGTAGCGCCCCGCCCGCTGTTCACGGGGCAATCTAGATTCAACTCTCCCCCCGCCCGTCACTCGTCACTGGTCACTCGTCACTGCTCTCCAATCGGAAGCCACACGTTGGCAGGCAAGCGCTCGTTCTGCCGCTCCAGGCTGACAACCGTCCCGCGCACACCGCGCGGGAAGACTTCCAACATTCCAAAGCAGCGCGGCAGCGAGAACCGTTGCCGTCCGGCGCTGCCGGGATTGAAGAAGAGCCGGTGGCCCAGCGTCATCAAGCAGGGCTGGTGACTGTGGCCGAAGACGACGACGCGCGTGGCGGCGTCGAAGCTGGCGAGAAAAGCGTCGCGGCGCTCGGGATGCATTTTGCCCAGCATTTCGCCGTCGGCCCAGGCCTCGAGTTCCGACTGCGGGATCGTCAACTGGTGAAGAATTTCTACCTGCACGCCCTCGAACTGCAACCGCAACGAGGCCGGAAGCTTCAAGCCACGCGCGTCGACGTTGCCACGCACGGCATAAACCTTGGCGATGCGGCCCAGTTCCGCCAGCACGTCTGCGGAGGCAACATCGCCCGCATGCAGGATCCCCTCGACCCCGCCCAACATCTCCGGCAGGCGCGGGTCGAAGTAATCATGGGTATCGGAAAGCACAGCCAGTCTCATTCTTCACCCTCAATGGAAAGCCGTCTCATCCCTCGCACGGCCTGGTTGGCACCTAGTGTGGCGTATCCGCAACGGTTCGCGCAAGCGTCATTGCGCATCGAGCTCTGCCGCGGGATTACTTCTTCTTGGCCGTTTCGGCCTGGACTTCCGCGATGATCTGCGCGGCGAGCCGGCGCGAGACGTCACAGTCCGGATGATGGACGCGACATTCGGCGATGCTCGCGTTGCATCCACAGCGGCAAGGCTCCATGTTCATGCGATAGAGGGCGCGCAGACGCTGCGCTGGAGGGAGCCCGTCAAGCGACGGGTCGGGAATCTGCGTGACGTTGGAGGGAACGAACTCGCGGGCGACTTTCCGGCAGCCGGCAGGCTCCGGTTCGAGTGGCGCGGGTTTGAGTTCCACCCGCGGCGGACGCAGGGCCCACACCAGCGCGGCCAGCAGGACCAGTGTGACCGCCACCGTCACTGCTGCTCCGCGTGCGGGGTCGGAAGGCGGCGTGGGCGCGGCGGGATCAGTCGAATCGGACATTCCTGAAAACCTCCGCATTCACTGTCTTGACGACCGATCCCTGGCGTACCACTTTTACCGTTAGCGCCAGCGGCAGGTTTTTGGGGGGCAGGCAGGCGTGGTCGTTACAGGCCTGATATTTGAATTCACCCTTCAGCGTGTAGGTTCCCGGCTTGGCCGTCCGGCCGATCTTAAGCACCGCTCCGACGGTCAGTGCCCCTTCGTAAACAGATAGATCCACATCCGAAAAGGCAAACTTCTTGGGCTGACCCTTGGGGTAAATCACTTTCTCCACGCGGATTTGCTTGGTGCTCTCGAGCATCCATTCCGTGGGAATCAGGTAGTCGAGTGTCGGCCTGTGGTCATTGATATGAAAGCCGGAAGCAACTTGAACGACGGCCGCCGCCCTGAGTGCGGTGCCCGGCGCACCGCCCTCCGCCGCCAGCACCGTCCGAGCCTCGACGATGGACGCCGACTTCTGCGCTACCGCACTGCCCGTCAGCATCAATGGCACAAGAACAAGAATACCCATTCCCTTTCGCACGGAACTCTTACTCCTTTCTCCTATCTCCGATTTCCGGGAATACCGGAAGAGTGCGGCGGCAGCTTTACACCGCATCTGAAGCCGCAGTGAAATGAAATTCCTTCACTTTGAGCGCCGGCAGGAGCAATGCATTGGCACCCTGCGATTCCGAACTCGAGACCCGCTCCGGCGCGCCAATCAAATCGACGTTGCCGGGGGCAAGCATCTGCACGGTGCTCTGATTGAACCGGAAGTTGCGCACGGGATGAGCGATCTTGCCGTTCTCGATCAGCCAGACGCCGTCCCGCGTCAGTCCGGTGAGCGACGCGGTGCGCGGGTCCACGGTGCGGAGGTACCAGAAACGGCTGACCAGCAGGCCCCGCCGCGTGCCGCGGACCATATCTTCGATGCCCACTGGCGGCGCCGAGCTCGCAAGAATCATGTTTACCGGGCCGGGCGTCGCCGGCTGATTCTTTTTCCTTCCCCAGAAGCGTGAATAGATCAGCTTCTCGAGCACGCCGTTGCGCACCAGGAAAAACTTCTCCGCCGGGATGCCGTCCTGGGCCGCTCTCGGGCCGGGCAGGTCCGGATGCCACGGATCAGTGTAAAAGCTGAGCCGCTCGTCGAAAACTCGTTCGCCGAGACGCGTCTTTCCGCCCGGAGCGGAAAAGACACTGCGGCCTTCATCGGCCTGTCGCGCGTCAAACTCCGCGCGCGAATATCCCAGCAGGTCGGCCACCGCCTGCGGTTCGAGGATGACGGTGTAAGTGCCCGCCTGGAGCGCCTGGGGTTGGCGCGAGCGCAGCGCCTTCTGGATCGCCTCGCCGCCAATGCGCGCGACATCCAAGCGGGCCACATCAAAATGGTTGCGCAGGAAGTAGCCCGAGCCCGCGCCTTCCAGCGTCCGCGCGGTAACCGAGAGGCTGACAAGTGTCGAGCGGTCGTAATGAAAGTTGCCGTGCTGCGTGGCCCCCGCGGCAAAGGAACCGCGTGTCTGATGAAACCCCGCGGCGACGGCTCCCGCCTTCTGACAGTCATCGATGATGCCCGCAACGCTCCGCGCGCGCGCGTCGAGCGACAGACGCAGCGTTTCCTCCACAAAGCCGCCGGCGGGCTTGTAACTCTCCGCGCCCAGTGTGGGGACGTATTCCTCATCGACGGGAGAGACTTTGGCGAGTTCCTCCGCCTGCGCGACGGTGGCGCGCAGCGACGCGTCGTCCAGTTCGTTGCTCGATGCCGAGCCTTTCCGCCCTGCCACCCAGACGGTGACGCTCAGCTCAGCGTCTTCCCGGTAGCCGTTGGTTGTGAACGATCCGCCTGCGAAGCGCAGATTGCAGTGCGCGTCGCCGCTCAGGCGGACGCAAGCATCGTCCGCTCTCGTAAAGCTCAGCGCCTTCGTGCAGATCGCCTTGGCCTCGGACTCGCTGAAAAGCATAAGAGCCTTCTGCAACACCTCTGAAGCTACCGGCTTCGACTCGTGGCGGTATTCAGTACGTTAATGCGCCGGAAGCGCGCCCCGGGGCAGCCGTGGCTGACGGCATTTGCCTGAGTCGGCTCGCCTTTGCCGTCGTTCAGCGCTCCGCCCAGCTCGTACGTAGCCTCGCCACCCAGGCCGTCGCAGGCGCCCCAGAAATCCGTGGTACGCGATTGATAGGCAACGTCGCGCAGCATCACGCCCTTCTTGCCCTTCCTGATTTCCCAGAAAGTCTGCCCCCCAAACTGGAAGTTGTAGCGTTGGTGGTCGATTGACCAACTGCCATTGCCGTAAATCAAGATTCCATCTTCCACGCCGGCCAGCAGGTCGTCGAGGGAAACGTTCGCCGGCGCGGGCTCAAGCGAGACGTTCGGCATGCGCGCAAAGGGCACGCTGCCCCAACTATCGGCGTGCTCGCAGGCGTGCGACACGCGGCTCCCGGTGAGCGCGGCAAGTTCGCGCGTCGTCTGCCAGTCGACAAAGATTCCGTCTTTCACGAGATGCCAGCGGCTCGCGGGGACGCCGTCGTCGTCATAGCCCACCGTCGCCAAGCCGTGTGGCTGGGTGCGGTCGGCAACGAAGTTCACGGTGGGTGAGCCGAACCGCAGCTTGCCGAGGTCGGCAGGCGTCAGGAAACTCGTGCCGGCATAGTCCGCTTCCCAGCCCAGCGCGCGATCGAGTTCGGTCGAATGGCCCACGCTCTCGTGGATGGTGAGCCAGAGATGGCTGGGATGCAGGACCAAGTCATACTTGCCCGGCTCAATCGGACGCGCTCTGAGCTTTTCCACCGCCTCGTGTGCGGCCTGCTCGGCTTCGGCGCGCAGCGGATAGCTTTCCACGAACTCGTAGCCCGCCGCTTTGGGCGAAGTCAGTGCAGCCCGCTGCTGGAAGTCGCCGCGCGCGGAATCCACCGCAGTGGCATTGAGGTACGGGTAGGAGCGGATCAGGTACTGCTCGATCCGCGCGCCTTCGCTGGATGCGTAGAATTTCTGCTCGTTGTTGAAGACCAGTCCGGATTCGACGAAGCTCGCGCCCCGGACCTTCAGCGCCGCCTCATTGGCTTCCAGCAGGGTGCGGATCTTGCGCTCCAGCGGCACGTCATACGGATCTTGCTCGAAGACACTCTTCCACTTTGCCTGCACTCCGGTCTGGGGCACCAGCTCGATAACTCTCTTCTGGAATGGTGCGTTGGCGTGCGCCGTCGCGATAGCCCGCTGCGCCATTTGCCGCACGGACTGCGGCGTGACCTCGCGGCTGGCGGCAAATCCCCACGCGCCGTTTACGAGAACGCGCACGCCAAAACCGAAGCTCTGCGTCCGCGCCACCTCCTCGACCTGCTTCTCGCGCGTCGCAATCGATTCCTGGCGGTAGCGGTTGATGCGAATATCAGCGTGCGTGGCGCCGGCCTTGCGAGCTTCAGCGAGCGCCAGTTCGGCAAGCGCCTCCCGGTCAATCTCCGCCGCCTGGGCCGCTTCTCGGTCCAGCAGCCAGGCGGGTAGCGTTACCGCTCCCAGCGCCATGCTCGACCGTTTGAGAAAATCCCGCCGGCTGTTTGGATCTGGCATGAAATTCGGCCGCCTTGCGCCCGCCGCTCAGACGGGAGGCTGCATGAACTTCTCCAGCTGCTCACGCGCGATGCGCTTGCTGACGGCGCAAGCGCGGTCCTTGTGGCGGCACTCCAGCACTGTCATCTTGCAGCCGCAATCGCAGTGCAGCGAATCAAGCACTTTCTTGAATTGCGCCACCTGCGCCGGCGAGAGCTTGCTGAGGTTGACGCCCGGAATTTCGGAATCGATTTCGGCGGGATCGCCGAGCTCGATCTCTTCGCCCCGGTGCACGCCCCCCACCTGGGTGAACTGCGCCGATTCCTTGCTGCCATCGGTGGCCAGCAGCTCCTTAATCTCCTCTTCAAATACGGAAACGTCCGTGGCCCCAATGTGCTTCGAGTAGATTCGCCCGTCACGCCCGATGATGAACGTCGTGGGCAGACCCAGAATGCCGCCGTAAAGCTCCTCCACCCGGCCCTCGCCCATCACCACAGGATAGTTCATGCCGAGCTCGCGGTAGAAGTCGCGCACCGGCTCGACGCTGTCATCGAGTGAGACGCCCAGCACCACGAAGCCCCGATCACGGTAACGGTCCTGAAGCTTAACGAAGCCGGGAATTTCGATTCGGCAGGGACCGCACCAGGTTGCCCAAAAATCGAGCAGGATCACCTTGCCTCTGTAATCGTCCAACGCCAATTTGCGGCCATTGAGGTCCGTGGCCGAAAACGACGGCGCCAGGGGCCGGTCTGTGCCCGCGGCCCTCACTGCGGCGGACTTCTTCTGGGTCACCGGAGCAATCCAATAGCGATTGACCAAGGTGAGCCCTGCCACCAGCAGGATGGCGACGAGGGCGCCAAAAGCGAGCTTATAGGTCTTCGCCGACTCGCCTTGCACGGGGCCCACCGGCCCCTCCGGAGTTCCCATCTCTTGCTTAGGCTCATCATTCATTCGTTCCCACCACCTTGTCGATGAAGCCGCACTGCCTCACCAAGCTGTCTCTTGTCCTATTTGCCCCATCCGCTGATTGATAGCGGCTGATCGCCGGCGATACTCTACTCCCGCGCCCGCCTTGCCGCTGGCACGGTGGCAGGAATCACGGTCGCTTCTGCGCGATGCCCGTGCAGCCGCCAATACAACACTGCCGCCACGGCCACCGCCAGCACGGCGACGAATTGGGAGGTGGAGAGCAGATGCCCAAACACAAAGCCGCGGTCTGGATCGCCGCGCAGAAATTCCAGAAAGAACCGCGCCACAGCGTAAAGTGCCAAGTACCAGACGAAGATCTGGCCATCGTACGCTTTGCGACGAAAGCGCCAGATCAGAATCGCAAAAATCAGTACACAGCTCAGCGACTCGTAGAGCTGCGTGGGATGGATCCGAACTCCGAGCGGCGTCCCCGAAACCTGCTGGGCGAGGGGATGGGTGAAAATCACCCCCAGTGCCGATTCGGTCGGCTTGCCGTAATCACAACCCGCGGCAAAACACCCCAGCCGCCCGATCCCCAGCCCCAGCGCGATGCTCGGAGAATAGACATCGAAGACTTTCCACAGCGGGAGCTGGTGGACGCGTACGTACCACCAAGCGAACAAGACCGCAGCGAGAAATCCTCCGTAAAAAACTCCACCCGCGCGCAGCGTGGACAAGCTGACGAGTTCGCTCGGACGGTCCCAGTAAGTCCGCCAGTCGGTCACGATCATCAACACCTTCGCGCCCACCAGCGCAACGACAATCAGCCAAGTGCTGAAATCGAGCAGGCGGGCGGAATCGAGCCCCTCCTTCTTCCCCTGACGAACCGCCAGCGCCAACGCCGTCAACAGCGCGGTAACCATCAGCGGCCCATAAGTGGGCAACTGGAAAAAGCCGAAATCGAAGAGGATAGGATGCAAAAGATCTCCCGCAGCTCTCGGCTGTCAGCTTTCAGTCGTTGTCCTTGCTGGCCGCTGACAGCGGGTTGTCATCTTCATAACGTAAACACATTCAAGAAACTCAAGTACCCCGACAACACGCCAAGCTTATTGAAAGCCATCAGCACACCGATGGCGATCAAGAGAATGCCGGAGCAGACTTCCACAACTTGCAGGTGCTTGCGAAAGCCGTGGTAGAACTTCATGAACTGAGTCAAGCCGAGCCCTGTCAGAATGAACGGAATCGCCAGCCCCGCGGAATAAACCGCCAGCAGGAACATCCCTTGAAAAACTGTGTCGCGCGTCGCGGCGAGCGCCAGGATGCCAGTGAGGATTGGCCCGATGCAGGGCGTCCATCCGAAGGCGAAGGCAAAACCCAGAACAAAGGAGCCGAGCAGACCGCGGCGCGTCTGGACGCTGCTCATGCGCGCCTCGCGATAGAGCAGCGGAATCTTGATGAGCCCCGTGAGGTGCAGCCCAAAAACGATGATGATGATGCCCGCGACGATGCTGAACAGCTTGCGCTGGGCGAGCAGGAAATTGCCCACCGCCGTCGCGGAGGCGCCGAGCGCCATGAACACCACGGAGAAGCCGGCGACGAACGCCAGCGAGTTGCGGAAAATGCGCCCCGCCAATCCCGACTCCGCGCCGGCTTTCAGTTCTTCCATCGTGGCGCCGGAAAGCATCGAGATGTAACCGGGGACCAGCGGCAACACACAGGGCGAGAGGAACGACACGACACCCGCCACAAACGCCACCGGAATACTCAGGCCTCCCGTCATGATAAGAGCCGCCACCTTCTATTTGGGTGCGGGCTGCGGCACCGCCTAGCCCCGGGATCCAGCCCGGCCAGGGCCGCCCTCGAGGACCGCGTACCAAGCGCGCCTCGTGCGCCTTGTCCCGTCCAAACGTCAAGTGTATCATAGCGGATTCTGTGCCCGCGCCGAATGATACTGTAAGGGCGCCGCATGCTGCGTCCAGCCAGTATGGGAGAATCTTTGCCCTTGTTGCGTGCCATCATTTTTGACTTCGACGGCGTCATTGTCGATAGCGAGAACCTGATCTTCCAACTTACCCAGCAGATGGCAGCGCAGGAAGGTTGGACGGTCACTGAGGATGAGTACTTTCGCGATTACCTGGCGCTCGACGACCGCGGCATCATCGAGCATCTATATCAAAGCCACGGCCGTGCGGTGGATGTCCAGCGACGCGACAAACTCGTTCAGTGGAAGTTTGAGGCCTACCAGAAGATCATCCGCGACGGGTTGCCCGCCATGCCGGGGGCCGTGGGTTTCATCAAGGCCGCTGCGACGCGCTACCCCCTCGCCATCGCCAGCGGCAGCCTGCGGGTCGAAATCGAGCATCTGCTCGGCAAGCTCGCGCTGCGCGAATGCTTTGCCGTGCTCGCGACTGCCGATGACTGCGCGTGCTCCAAGCCCGATCCCGAGGTCTACCTCAAAGCGCTAAGCCGCCTGCGCGCGCGGCCCCGGTTGGAGCGGCCACCCCTTGAGGCCTCCGAGTGTCTTGCCATCGAAGACGCGCCATTGGGTGTTGTCGCTGCCCACCACGCGGGCATGAGGTGCCTTGCCCTCGCCCACAGCCGCCCAATCGACGAATTGCGTCACGCCGACTGGGTGTTCCGTGAGTTTAGCGAGGTCGACTTACAACAAATCCACGAAGGATTCTTGTAGGGGCGAGGCTTGCCTCGCCCTCTTTGGGCGGAGCAAGCTCCGCCCCTACGAATTGGGAACCGCGGTCAGCCCCGCGCCATCTTGTTGTAGTGGAGCATCAGCCCCACCTCTTCGCCTTTCCCCATCGCTTCGAGAGCCACGACCTGGTAGTTGCCGCCGGCAATTTCCGTGCGCCGGTAGGCGGCGGGCTCCAGCTTGATGCTGACACGCCCGTGGTCTTCGAGCAGAAAAGCCTCTGCCTGCTTGGTGGTGGGCACGCTGGCCAGGTTGCGCCCCCAGGGAGGCTCGTCGCCCTGCCCCCGGCTTTCCGCTTCCATGATGTAGGAGCGCAGCAGCTTCGGCCAGTATTTGCGGAATAGCTCCGCGTTCGGGAAGACGTCGCTCCATACCAATGCGCCATTGATGGCCACAACCACGCCCACGGCGCTGCGGCCGCGAATCTGCTCCCGCAGCTCGCGTTCGTAGTCGCCTTCGATAGACTTGGCGGCTGCTTCAACGCGGCTCTGGGCCTGGGGACTGGCCAGCACGTGTGTGTAATCCTGGGTTGAGGATTCCGCCGCCATCACGCCTGCGGCGCGCGCCACGGAGTTCCACACGCCTTGCTGGCTCTTGTTTGCCTGGGCTTCCATTCGAATCTGCGGATGGGCGATGGCCTTGGCGGAGCCGAAGCCGCTGCCCGTCGACCAGCGTCCGTGCTCCACGCAGAATACGGCGAGCGGCATCGGTTCGCTCTTGGGCGGCACGACCACGTCGGCGCCGATGATGCGGTTCTGCTTTCCGCCGGACACCACTTCACCCGCCAGCAGCAACAAAGGCTTTGAGGAATCGTTCACCAAAACCAATTCGTTCACACTCGCTCCGGCTTGATACTGCGGCGTTTGCTCCGGCCAGCGGCGGCCATCGCGGGGCCGGACCAGAGGGCTCTCCACCTGGCCTCGCTCAAGGATGCGCACCTGGCCCGAGGCCACGCCCTCGTCCAAAGTAATGAAACCTGATGTGTCAGCCCCCAGAGAAGTCACCACAGGATAGATCGTCAGGTTGCGGCGCACGATAGGCTCGAGCACACGCCAACTCTCGCGGAACTCGCCTACGCCTCCTCCTTTCGGCAGCGGCGGCGCCTTTGGCCGCGGCGCGAGCGTCCCCGCCAGCATCGGCGAAATCAGAAGAACAAGAACGGTCATCGCAATACCCCAATCCTTTTTCATTGTCGCCTCCCACCTTGGCGCGCCCCGTTGCTTCCTCGGGTGGCGCTCACGGATAGAACGGGTAAGCCACCAGGTCTTGCAGAAATGTTTATGTGGGATTCCGTAGGAACACACCATGGCGTGTCCCTACTGGGCAGGCGTGGCCGGACATGGGCGATTCAAACACCGCCCCTCTACTTTTTCTGCAAGAAGCGGTAATCTGTGCGTTCTACGGGCGTGGGGACGAAATTTCAAATGGAGGGTGGTTCATGCTGACATCGACTCGAACGCAAGGCCGAACAGGATTCATGTTGCTGCCAGCGCTGCTGCTGGCGACGGCAGCCGTAGCGCAAACCGCTGCGACGTCCACGGACGAGGATCAGAAGGAGCTGGCGGTCACGGTATACAACTCCAATGTCGCGCTGGTACGCGATGTGCGCCGCATCAAGCTCCCCGCCGGAACGATTGATTTGCGCTACATGGATATTGCCGCTGCCGTGAATCCGGCCACGGTACACATTGTTTCGCTGACCGCCCCGAAAGACCTCATCGTCCTCGAACAGAACTACGAATACGACTTGCTGAGCCCGCAAAAGCTCCTGCAAAAATACGTGGGCAAGGAATTGACGCTGGTGCGGTTGGTGAGCGAGAACAACTCGACGAAGGAAGTCCCCGTCAAGGCTACGCTGCTCGCTTACAACGAAGGCCCGGTGTGGAGAGTGGGCGACCAGATCATCACCGGCATGGGTGCTGACCGCTACATCTTTCCTTCCGTGCCCGAGAACCTCTACAGCAAGCCGACGCTCGTCTGGCTGCTCGACAATCGCCACGCGGGTGAGCACACGGTCGAGGCATCCTATCTGACCAACCAGGTGAATTGGAATTCCGATTACGTGCTCACCGTCGCTCCTGACCAGAAGGCCGCCGACCTGAACGGCTGGGTCACCGTCGTCAACAACAGCGGCACGGCCTTCAGGAACGCGCAACTCCAGTTGGTGGCCGGGGAATTGCATCGCGTCTACGCGCAGAGGGACATGGCTCTCGAAGGCCGCGCCATGAAGGCCATGGCCGCCCCGGCAGCGGCGCAGTTCGCCGAAGAAGGTCTTTCCGAATATCACCTCTACACGCTCGAACGCCGCACCAACATCCAGAACAATGAATCCAAGCAGATCAGCCTGCTTGCCTCAACGGGCGTCAGCATTGAGAAGGTGTTCGAGGTGAACGGGCAGCTGTTCTACTATCACAACCAGCAGCGGCCAGGGCAGCCGCTCAAAGACCCCGTCAACGTCCGCATCAAGTTCAAGAACTCCCAGGCCAACTCGCTGGGCATTCCGCTGCCCGCCGGCACGGTGCGCGTCTATCAGGGCGACTCGAAGGGCCGCGTGCAGTTCATCGGCGAAGACAAAATCGACCATACACCGAAAGACGAAACGCTGGACCTGCTGATCGGGAACGCCTTCGACGTGGTGGCGGAACGCAAGCAGACGGATTTCAAATCCTGGGGCCCGCACACATACGAGATGGCGTTTGAAGTGGCGCTGCGCAATCACAAAACCGAACCCATCACTGTGCTCGTCAATGAGCCCATCGGCGGCGACTGGACGATGATTGATTCCTCCTTCAAATACGAGAAGACCGCCGCCTTCGCCGCGCGCTTCACCGTGCCCGTGGCCGCCAACGGCGAGTCGGTTTTGAAATACCGCGTTCGCGTGAGGTGGGATTGAAGCGAACAGATAGAGATAGTCTCCGGGCGCCCTGTCATGCCCAGTCCCTCTCCCGCAAGGAGAGGGGAACCGGAAGGAAGACACTTTCCAGCCCTCTCCCTCAGGGAGAGGGTGTCCGTTATCTGGCGGACGGGTGAGGGGCCACTCCAGCGAAAAGCGTCAGCCGCACAAGCAACATGCAATCGCCCTAGCGGTAGATCCCGTAGCGCTGGGCTTCAGCCTGGTAATTGCAGGTTCAGCGAGATGGGACCTGAAGGGCGGCGCTACACAATCAACATGCAATCACCGTAGCTGTAGAAGCGGTAGCGCTCACTGATGGCATGGCCGTAGGCGCGCAGGGTCAATTCCCTGCCCGCAAACGCGGAGACCAGCATCAGGAGCGTTGATTTGGGCAGGTGGAAGTTGGTGAGCATGGCGCCGACGATAGAGAACTGAAAGCCGGGTGTGATGAAGAGTTTTGTCTCGCCGCTCCCCGCCGTGACGCGGCTGTCGCGCTCTCGCGCGACGTGTTCGAGTGCGCGAACGCTGGTGGTGCCGACGGCCACGATGCGCCGGCGATCATCAAGCGCTCGATTGATAGCCGTTGCCGCAGCCTCCGACACCTCGTAGCGCTCGGCACCCATCTGGTGGTTTTCAATCTGCTCCGCGCGCACCGGCTGGAATGTGCCGAGCCCGACATGCAACGTGATCTCGCACGATTCGATATTGCGGGATCTCAATTCACTGAGAACGCGCTCCGTGAAATGGAATCCAGCGGTGGGGGCCGCGACCGCGCCGCGCACTTTGGCATAAACGGTTTGGTAAGTCGCGCGGTCAGCAGTTTCATCAGGGCGGCGAATGTAAGGCGGCAAGGGGACATGACCAATTCGGTCAATCGCCCCGTCGATTGAACCCTCGCGGGCATGGAAGCGCACACGGCGCAGCCCAAATTCGCCTCGGTCAATGATCTCCGCCACTAGATCGCCGTCGCCAAACACCAGGACTTCACCCGTGCGGATCTTGCGCCCCGGATGGACGAGCCCCTCCCATTCGTCTCCGCCCACCTGCCGCGTCAGCATCAGTTCGACTTCGCCGGTCAAATGCTCGCGCGCGGCGGGATTATGCTTGCCAATGGGCTGCGCCGTGACTCCGCGCCGATGGCCGAGCAGTCGCGCCGGAAACACCTTGGCGTTATTGAAGACAAGCAGGTCGCCGGGGTGAAGCAAGCGGGGAAGCTCGCGGAAACCGCGGTCGGAAAATGTCCCCGCCGCGCGGTCCAGCACCATCATGCGCGACGCGTCACGCTCATCGAGCGGCCGCTGAGCGATCAGTTCCGCCGGAAGCGGGTAATCAAACTCTTCGAGACGCATTCCCCTTGCATTGTACGACGGGATGCTGGCCAGCGTAGCAACCGACAGGTGGGTTCCCACTTCCCCGAGCTGCACGCATGACCGCCGGGCGTTAGCCTCGCACGGTGGCACCACCCAATTGCACGTTGATGGGCCGCTCGCTCCGCAAAAGCGGGGACCGTGAATCTCGTAGACCCCCGCTTCCGCGGCGGTGACACCCCCCTTTGGGCATTCCCGCATCCATGATTTTCATTCCACCCGCGCAGCAGTCATTCCCGCTCCCATGGTCGTCATTCCCGCGAAAGCGGGAATCCAGCCC
>Ga0315282_10002269_pt1 | contig 35623 bp, 28 predicted proteins | sample YL17G07_20_MG_FD_203693 | JGI IMG/M metagenome (GOLD analysis project Ga0315282, IMG submission 203693) | Sediment microbial communities from Yellowstone Lake, YNP, Wyoming, USA - YL17G07_20 | ecosystem: Environmental > Aquatic > Freshwater > Lake > Sediment | place: USA: Wyoming | collected...
GACTCATCAATCGCTATCATCGCGACAAGCGGAGGTGGCAGTCCGCGGGCTATCACTTCATCATCGGCAACGGCACCTTGAGCGGCGACGGTGAGGTCGAGGTCTGTCCCAGGTGGCTGGATCAACAGGACGGCTCTCATTGCCGCGGACACAACCACACGGCGATCGGCATCTGTCTCATTGGGAACTTCGAACTCGCGGACGAGACGCCTTCCCAGGTCCAGTTGCTGAGTCTGGCCCAGTTGACGGCGTACCTTTCCCTGCGGTATGACATTCCGTCCGAGTGCATCTACCTCCATCGTGAAGTCGAGGGCGCCCTCACGCTCTGTCCCGGGAAAAACTTCCCTGTCAGGGAATTCTTCGCACTGGAGGAAGCCATCGCGGACGACTACCGACCCCGCTGAGTGCTCCCGTTCATACGTCCTTGTAGGGTCGAGGGCCAAGGGATTGGAATGGTGGGACAGGCATTCTTGCCTGTCCTCGGCGGGGACAGACAGGAATGTCTGTCCCACCATGGATTCACCTAACCCTACACGACTTTATGAAATGCAGCACTAAGGCGCCTCGCTCGGGGCAGCTTTCCCGGCGGCTGATTCCGCCTCCTGCTCCACCTTCGCATACTTCTCCAGGGCCCAGTTGACCCAGTCGGTGGTCGTCCGTGAACGGTAGACCTGGTCTTCCCACTTCGTGCGCGCCAGCTCCAGTGCGTCGGGTTCGTTCACGGGAAGCTCGGTCATGCGTGGGATGAGTTCCTCCCGGCGCGGGCTTTTCTGCACGGCTTTCCAGCAGGCCACCAGCTGTGCGTGGGGCTGGATCAGCAGACTCTTCATCAGGTCGGCCACGAGCTGCCGCCGGATCGTGCTCTTCTCCGCGTCATGCGAGAGCGAGTCCTGGAACTTGAAGGGGTTCAAGGTGACGGTCGAGGCGGAGGGCGGGCAGTCGTCATAGGTTTTCGGGAGCACCGGCATCCGCATCAGGTCGTATTGGACGGGGCCGCCCGGGGTCCCGGCCTTGAGTATCCAGAGCTTCTGGCCGTCCTCGCTCATCACAAAGTCCAGGAACATCTCCGCGGTTTCGAGGTTCGGCGCGCCCTTGAGGATGGCGATGGTGTCGGGGGTGATCGCGGTCAGCTTCTCGGGCAGGAGGAACCCCAGTTTGCCCCTCCCTGCTTTCGCCACCTGCATCAGGCCGTAATAGTCGATCGCCGGTCCCATCGCGAGGTTCCCCAATGCGACGTCCTCGACGAGGGTCGAGCTTCCCGAGTGGAAGTCGAGGGCGTTGGCGGCCATCAGCGTGATGATCCGCATCCCTCTTTCCCAGCCGTAGGCCTGGAGGATGATCTCGTAGACGGCGCGTGCGGAGCCGCTCTGGGAGGGATCGGCAAGCCCCACGTACCCCGTCAGCCGCGCATCGGTCATGTCCTCCCAGGTCTTGGGCTCCGGCACGTTGAGCCTCTTGAGCAGGACCTTGTTGTAGAGGATGCCGAAGCTCGACAGCGTGGCTCCGTACCAGCAGTAGTCCTTGTCATAGAGTGGCACGCCGAACAGTTGCTTCGGGAGGGCCTCCAGGTTCTTGATGTGATAGGGCGTCAGAAGTCCCTTCGCCTTGAGCGTGCTGTACGGATCGATCCCCCCGCCGAAAAACATGTCCACTCCGATGCCCTCCGGGTGTCGGAGGAACTGGTCGCAGATGAATGCCACCTGGGATTCGGTGCCTGTGCCGAGGTCACGCCAGGAAATCCGCACTTCGCGGCCGTAACGTGCATGGAACACCTTTGCGAAGCCCCGCTCGAACTCCGCGGTGATCGTCTCGTCGTGCGGACTGATCAGGACGAGGTCGTACTTCTTCCGCCCGCCGCATCCCGGAACAGCCGCCAGCACCGCACCAAGCACCAACGTCCCGGCAACGCTCGCCCATCGCATGGGAAATTCCTCAACCGGCGTGAACTTTCTGACGACGCGAAGTGTAGCAGAGCACGGGGCGAATTCAAAGCCAAAAGCCTGCCGCCCGGCGGACGCCGGACCCCAAGTCGCACGAGGAAGCCGGTTTGCGCAGTCCTTGTCTCGTGCAATCGCGCTTGGGGCTGGCCCGGGTTCTCCTGTTGCACCGATGTCCTTATAGAACTTGACTTTGGGGCGTGCGTCCGGTATCATTTATTGAGAGTATTCCCGTCTCGTGATGCGGGTTCGGGAGACAAACCTTGCGTCCATCCGATTCGGAAAGCGGCGTTCGGGTGCTCCTGGTCGAGTGCGACGCGGAACGCCGCCGCAGACTCGTTCAACAGCTGAAAAGACATCGCTATCTCGTCACGTGGGTCTCTGACGCGGACACCGCGCTCAGACGTGCACAGTCGGAACACTTCGAACTGATTATCATGGGTCCTCCGGTTGCGGGGGCGGACGGTGTGGAGCTGCTGCGCGAATTGAAGACGGCCAACCCGGAGGGGCAGGTTATCGTTGTGAGCAGCCACGCAGCCGCCGATGACACGACGAAGGTGCTGAAGCTCGGTGCGTTCGACTGCCTCCGGGCGCCATGCGGCGTTGAGCGACTGCTCATTGCCATGCAGCGGGCGCACGACTATGCGAGACTTCATCGCGAAAACCTTGCCTTGAAGGAGATCGTTCGCAGGGACTCTCCCGATGTCGAGATCATCGGGGAGAGTCGGGCCATGACCTCGCTGAGAAAGCAGGTTGCCCGGTTCGCCGCCAGGGATGGTCCGGTGCTGGTCGAGGGCGAGAGAGGGACCGCGGGAGAGGTGGTCGCCCGGTCCATCTGGGCCGGGAGTTCCCGCGTCAACTTCCCGTTGGTCGTCGTCGACTTGTCGGCGATCCCGCCCGATCGGCGGGGCAGCGAACTCTTCGGTCAGGAGCAGGGAACACCCGGGGGGAGCGCTCCCGAGAGGCGAGGGCTCTTCGAAACGGTCCACGGCGGGACGCTCTTCCTGGATGACATTACCGGGCTCGAGCTGCCGCTCCAGAGGAAGCTCCTGCGGGTCATCGAGCAGGGTGAGCTTCATCGCCTGGGTTCCACCCAGGTTCGGCACGTCGACGTCCGCGTGATCGCGGGTACGAGCCTGGTCCTCGAAGAGGAGATCGATAGAGGCGCCTTCCAGCGTGACCTCTTCTACCGTCTCTCGGTGCTGCGGATCACCGTCCCCCCGCTCCGCGAACATCGCGAGGATATTCCGCTCCTGGTGAAGGACTTCCTGAAGAGGCTGGGGGGAGTGAAGGGACCGGCAAGGGAAATGAGCGAGGAGGCCGTCGAGCTTCTCCGGGGGTATTCTTGGCCCGGGAACGTCCGGGAGCTGGCCAACGTCGTGGAGCGAGCGGTCACCATCTCGACGGGACCGCTCATCACCGCCGAGGATATCCGCTTCCAACTCGCCGTGAGACCGGCGGCTCCTGTGAGCATGACCCTGGATGAGGTGAAGACCCGGCACGTGGTGCGTGTGCTCGGAGAGACACGGGGCAACAAAAGCCGGGCGTCGAAACTTCTCGGGATCAACCGACGGAAACTCTACCGTCTCATGGAACGATTCGGCCTCGACGGCGCCGGTCGCACGCAGACGAGCCGGGCTGCGAGGAAGGAGACCTCCGGATGAGGTTTGGCGTCGTGGTGTCCCTGCTGACGGTGCTGGGGGCGGCGGCCGCTCTTGCCGATCCGAAGGCGGAGGAGTATCAGAAGCGTCAGGGCGAGCTCACTCGCTCACTCGCCGAGGACTACTACGCCCTTGGCATGTGGTGCAAGGACGAGGACCTCAGGAGCAGTGCCTGTGAGCAGTTCAAGCAGGTGCTGAGACTCACGCCCGACCACGCCGGGGCTCAGCGGGAGCTGGTGAAACTCGGAGATTCGGCTTCGCGCGAACGGGGTCCCGAATGTGAACTGCGTCTGAGGAACGGAGAACGGGTGAAGGCGGAACTGCTGGTGGATATGCTCCGTGTCCGGACGGAGTCCGGACTCCTGTTCATACCGCTGGCGCGGCTCGACCTCGTCCGGTTCGGCGCGCACGACGGGCAGGCCCTGGTCGTTGCCGACGGCTTTCTGGGCAAGGCATGGGTCCATGACGAGACCTGTCCTGCCAAGGGGAAGGTGGGGCTGGTCAACGTTGCGTTCCGGGACGTCGAAAGCGTCCGCGTGTTTCACCCGTGTCTCGTGTGTCACGGTCTGGGGACCTGGAAGTGCACGCGGTGTGCGGGCGCAGGACGCGTCGTCGAAACCAAAAAGTGTCCCAAGTGCGACGGCAAGGGCCTCATCAAGTGCGCGACCTGTGGTGGCCGTGCATTCCTGAAGTGCGAGAGTTGTCACGGCCAAGGCTTCACCTGGGGGACGTATGCGGGATTCAGGGCCAGATACAGGTGCCCGGCCTGCAAAGGGACGGGGAAAGTGGATTGTCCGGACTGTGAGGCCGGCGGCGTCCCTTGCCCGGATTGCGCGGGCAAGCCGGTCGAAACCAATGAAATCGTCTGCCCGGCCTGCAAGGGCGAGAAGACCATTCACTGCGCCCCATGCGGGAGCACGGGTCTGAAGCCGCTGCCTCCCATCGACACATCCGACGAAACAAGGGGTGCGGAAGGACCCGCCAACAAGTGAGAAACTGGGGAGGAAGGAGAGACTCATGGAAAAGTCCATGCTGCAATCTGCGCGGGCAAAAGAGCAAGAACGGTCATTCCGCGCGCGACCAGCGAAGGCCTGGTGGGCATGCCTTGCCGGGATTGTCTCCATGATGGCGCTCGCTGGTCCGCTCGTGCTCGTTGCCGCCCCCGTCGACGAATACCAGACCCGCCAGTCAAAGCTCGACCGGGAACTCGCCACCGAGTACTATACCCTGGGGGCATGGTGTCGCGAACAGGAACTCCTCGGCGAAGCCCGGGAGCAGTTCGAGCGTGCGCTGGCACTGGATCCCACGCATGCCGGCGCGGCACAGAAGCTCGTCGAGCTCACGACGGTCCCCCGTGCGGCAAAGGATTTGAAATGTGAAATCCGCTCCTTGAGCGGCGAACTGGTGAAGGCGGAACTCCTGACCGAGAACTTCAAACTCGAGACCCCTTCCGGATTTCTGATCGTGCCGGCGGGCGAGGTGGACCTCATTCAGCTCGGGGCGGCGCCGAAACCGGACCTCTTTACCTCCGACAGTTATACGGGTGAGGGTCGCCTTAAGGCCGAAAGCTTCGCCGCGGTGAGCAAGGTCGGACGCATCACCGTGAAACGTCAGGACATCGCCAGTATCCGCATTCTGCGTCCCTGTTCGGCGTGCGCCGGGCACGGCGAACTGAAATGTCGCCGGTGTGGAGGGACGGGGCGTCTCAGCGAAAAAAGCACCTGTCCGGACTGCAACGGGAAAGGCTGGATCAAGTGTCAGACCTGCGGCGGGACGGGGAAAATCACGTGTCCGCTTTGCGGAGGCAGGGGACAGTTCCAGGGGGCGTGGGGACGTCTGCGTCGCGTGCAGTGTCCCCGGTGTCAGGGAGTCGGAAAGGTCGCCTGTCCCGACTGTCAGAACGGCCGCGTGGTGTGTCCGACGTGCAACGGCAAGCCCGTGAGCACCACGGCGGGCGAATGTCCGGTGTGCAAGGGCCGCAAGGTGGTCGTTTGCGAGGCGTGCGGCGGGACCGGCGTGAAGCCGCTTCCCAAGACCGAAGCCGAACAGGAAAAGACGGAAAAGAAACCGGAAGAGCCGCCGAAGGTCGAAGAAGACAAGGAGCAACCATGAGACGAGCATGTGCGACGGGGTCCCCGAGCGCGAGTCATTGCGTTTGGGGTCCCCCTCTTTGTGTCCTCCTCATCTTGTGGGCCGCATCGGCCTCGGCCGACGAGGTCATCCTCAAGGACGGGAGGAAATTCGCCGGGGAGATTCTCAAGGAAACGGACGAGGCCGTGACCATCAAGAGCGTGGGAGGAACGCTCCAATTCAAGCGCGCCGAGGTGGCACAGGTCATCTGGAAGACCGATCCGAGGAAACTGTACGAGCAGAAACTCACGGCACTCAACACCAAGTCCGTCAACGCACGTCTCGAACTCGCACGGTGGTGCCTGGCCCAGGGACTCCCGGAGGAAGCCCGCCAGGAGCTCGAACAGGTGCTGCTCGTCTCCCCGCAGAACTACGACGCCCAGACCCTGCTCGGACAGATCGCCAAGAGCGCCGGCCAGAACGTATCCCTGCGCATCGAGGTCACCCTCACCGACGGGAGTCAGGTCAAGGGTCGCCTGGTGAACACGCTCTTCACGTTCGAAACCGCCTACGGCGTGCTGCACGTCCCGACCAGGACGGTGTCTTCGGTGGTCATGAGTGACGGGAAGACGCCCGATGAAATCGCGACGCAGAGTTTCAAGGCCAAGGGACAGCTCACGGAGGAGCTCATCGTGGTGGACAGCAAACTCGGGCGGCTGACCATCGCCAAGAAAGACGTCCGCGAACTCACCATTTACCTGCCGACCGCGGAGGAGCTCGCCGAGATCAAGTTCAACGACACCATGCGGGAGTACAACCACTTCGGACTCGACGTCATGCTGGTGATTGATTCCACGGACAGCATGGAAGGGAGCCTGCTGCGCCTGAGGCAGCAAGGCAGCAAGGTGTGCGAGACCGTCCGGCGGTTTGTCCCCAATGCCCAGTTCGGCCTGGTGAGCTACCGGGACCTGAAGGAGTACGATCCGGCCGAGTTCACCTTCGCGACGAAACTCTTCACCGTGACGGGGAAAATCGAGGATTTCCTGAAGGCACTCGGGGATCTGCGTGGAGCGGGCGGCGGAGACATCCCCGACGCCGTCTTCGAGGGACTCTCCGAGGCCATGACCCACGGCGGATGGAGACCGCAAAGCCACAGGGTGATCGTCCTCATCGGGGATGCTCCCCCCCACCCCCAGAATAACGGAATCAAGAAGACCCTTCAGCTCGTCCGCGATTGGCGGAACAATACCCAGGGGATTGTCCACGCCGTTGATACGACCGGGTACAATCGTCTTCTGGACGAGTTCAAGTCCATCGCGGAGGCCGGAGGCGGACAGGCGGTGATTCTCAACGATGAGCAGGCGATCGGACGAGAACTCGTTCCCCTGCTCCTCGGCGTCGAGTGGCGAGACCGCTTTCTGAAGGCGTTCGACGAGGGGACGAAGCCCGACGTCGAGGGCGGCCCAGGACAGAAGCCCAAGCCCGAAGAAGACGAAATCATCAAGGGTTGAAGAGCGTTTCGGACCGACCTGTCCTTCGGAACGCGCCCCGTGATCCTCCCCTCTTTCCCCTTGACAGGACGCCCGCATCGGCCCATGATTCCCGAGTTATTCGCCTTCTCGATTCCCATTTCGCCGTGGAGACTCCATGACCGGCAAAGAGCGTGTAGAGGCGGTGATGCAGGGGAAGGTCTGCGACCGGGTTCCGGTGATGCACATTGCGTTTTCGAGCCGCATTGCCTCGGAGATTCTGGGACGGGAGGCGTGGGTCGGTGGCGCCATCCAGCAGTGGCGCGAGGCTCGTGCGCTGTGGAACGGTCCCGACGCGCATGCGGAATTCCTCGAGAGGTCGCTCAAGGACGCCATCGACATCGCGATGGCGTGCGGGCACGACATGATTCGGCCCTACGCCTGGCGACTGAACACGAAGCCGGCCGCTCGCATCGACGAATACACCTTCCGCTATGAGGATCCGGACGGCTCGTGGAAGGTGTATCGACTGAACCCGGTGACCGAACTCTTTGGCACGATCGACCAGAGCCCGGCGTCCCCCAAGACCTTCGAAGACCTGGAAGTCGAGGTGGCCCGCGAGGAAGAGTCCGCCGAGGAGTATGCCCCCACGGAGGACGAATTTCCGGAGACCCTGACGGCGGTGAAGCTCATCGGAAACGAGTACGCGATCCGCTCGCCCGGGCCTTGGACGTCGATTCCCGTTCACGATTCCATCTGGTTCGAGGCGATCCTGTTGAGGCCGGACCTCGTGGGCAGGCTGCTCGACGCACAGGCGGTGCGTTCGCTCAAGAACGTGGAGTTTCTAGCGGCGAGGGGATGCCGGTTTTTCTTCGGCGGGGGCGACTTCGCCTGTGATCACGGCCCCATGTATTCTCCACGGGCTTTCCGCGAACTGGTCGCGCCACGCGTCCGGAGAATCTCCAAGCGGTGCCACGAGCTGCGGACGTATCATCTTTTCGGGACGGACGGGAACGTCTGGCCCCTCGCCGACGACTTCTACGCCGCCTCAGGCATCGATGGGCACTACGAGGTGGACCGCAAGGCCGGCATGGACATCCTCAAGATCCACGAGAAGTACCCGCACGTCGCCATGTTCGGCAACATCTCGAGCTTCACGCTGCATGTCGGAAGCCGTGAGGAGGTCGTCGCCGAAACCCGGGCGTGCGTCGAAGAGGCGAAAGCCACCCGCAAGGTCGTCGTCGGGTGCTCGAACCTGCTCGTCCCCGAGACCCCGATGCGCAACGTGCAGGCGATGCTGAAGACGATCGAGAGCTACCGGTAGCGGATTGCCTGCCGGATGAAGCAGCAGCAGGTGCTCCGTCAAGAAAGGAATCCTGGCTTGCACGGTGGGACGGGCATTCCTGCCCGTCCTCCACAGAGGGCAGAGACGAATGCCTGCCCCACCGGGAAAACACAAGCCTTCTCCGTGGCAGGGCCCTAATTCTGGTTCTGCTCGTCCTGGGCGACCTCCGGCTCGGCTTCCGCGGCGGCTTCCACCTTCGGCGGCTCGTAGTTCCTGTCGAAGTAGTCGAGGAGGTGAGTGATCTCCTTCTTGAGGTCGGATCGGTTGACGATCATGTCGATGAAGCCGTGCTCGAGAAGGAACTCGCTCGACTGGAACCCTTCGGGCAATTCGATCTTGAGGGTGTGCCAGATGGTCCGCGGTCCCGCAAAGCCGATGAGCGCCTTGGGCTCGGCGATGATCACGTCGCCGAGCGATGCGAAGCTGGCCGCCACGCCTCCCATGGTCGGATTGGTCAGCACGCTGATGAAAAACCCGCCGGCATCGTCGAGTCGTGCGAGTGCCGCGGAGGTCTTCGCCATCTGGGCAAGGGAGAGCACACCCTCGTGCATCCTCGCCCCACCGCCCGAGCCGCTCACGATGACGAGCGGCTTCTTCGTCTGAATCGCCAGCTCAATGGCCCGGGTGATTTTCTCCCCCACCACGCTGGCCATGCTCCCCATGATGAACCGGGAATCCGTCAGGCCGAAGACAAGATCGTGTCCGCCGATCTTCCCGGTGCCGATGATGGCGGCTTCGCGCAGTCCCGTCTTTTTCTGCTCGGCCGCCAGCCGCTCGACGTAGCTCCTGGTGTCCTTGAAGTGCAGCGGGTCGGCGGACGTCATGTCCCCGTGGAGTTCCTGGAACGTGCCCTCGTCGACGAGCAGCTGAAGACGTTCCTCGGCGGTGAGCGTGAAGTGGTAATTGCACTCAGGACACACCTGCAGACGTTCGGCGACCGTCTTGCGGTATACCATCTTCTCGCAATCAGGACACTTGATGAACAGTCCCTGGGGCATTTCCTTCTTGTGTCGCAGCGAAAACCCATCCCAGGCCATGTGCGTCTCCTGAAAGCGGTCCTTTGGGCGGATCGTACCGTGCAGTTTCAGCGTTTCGCCGGCCGACAGGCGCGGCGGAGGTCCGCCAGGGTCTTCTTCATGTTGCTGCTGCCGAAGAGAAAGGTCCCGGCGATGAGCACGTCGGCGCCCGCCCGGCACACGAGAGCGGCCGTCTGCTGGTTGATGCCGCCGTCCACCGCGATATGGAGTCCCGTTGCACGGACCTCACGGATGCGACGGATCTTCTCGATGTTGTCGGCGATGAATTCCTGTCCGCCGAACCCCGGGTGCACCGTCATGATGAGCGTCTGGTCCACGGCGTCGAGCACGTCGAGGATCGTGTCCACCGGGGTTTCCGGGTTGATGCTGATGCTGGGATGGACTCCCCGGGCGCGGAACGCCTGAGCGGCCTCCCGGGGGTTCTCCACCACCTCCCGGTGAAACGTGAGATAGTCGGCCCCGGCGTCGGCGAACTCCCCGTAGTACTTCAGGGGGTCGGCAATCATCAGGTGCACGTCCAGCGGGACGTGCGCGTTCCGCTTGATCGCCTCCACGATGAAAGGACCGATGGTGATGTTGGGAACGAAGTGTCCGTCCATCACGTCCACGTGCAGGCGGTCGGCTCCGGCGTCCTCCGCACGACGGATCTCGTCGGCCAGACGGCCGAAATCGGCCGCGAGGAGCGACGGGGCGATTTCCACCCTCGAGCTACGCTGGTCCAAGGCTTTCGTCCCTTTTCCCACTCCCGGGGCTACCCGCCTTCGCACGAAACCCCGGCCCCTTGGGGCGCCCGATGAAGGGCTCCCTTCGTGGCTGTCCTGACCACGCGGCGCAGGCTTCGGCGGGTTTCGCCTATTGACGGAGAGAAAGCCCCACTGCTTGATGCGGGGAGGCTTCACTTGTCCGTGAGCGCCGCGACGCCCGGGAGATCTTTCCCCTCGAGGAACTCCAGCGACGCCCCGCCCCCCGTCGATACATGCGACATCTTCGAACTGAGGCCGTACTTCTCCGTCGCCGCGGCACTGTCGCCCCCGCCCACCACACTCAGCGCCTTGGCGCTCGCGATGGCCTCTGCGATCGCACGCGTCCCGGCCTCGAACGGCTTCATCTCGAACACCCCCATCGGGCCGTTCCACACGATCGTCTTCGCGCCGGCGAGCTTCCGACGGTAGAGCTCGACGGTGGCCGGACCGATGTCGAGTCCCTTCTTCCCGTCGGGGATGTCGGTGACCACCTGGGTCGCGGCGTCTTCTTTCATGTCGTCGGCGACCACGTGGTCCACGGGCAGACAGAAATCGACCTTCCTGGACCCGGCGAGGGCCAGGATCTCCTTGGCCTTTTCGAGCTGTCCGTCTTCGACCTTGGAGGCGCCCACGGGTTTGCCCTGGGCCTTGAGGAAGGTGTAACTCATGGCGCCGCCGATGAGCATGATGTCGGCGAGCTTCAGGAGGTTGGTGATGACGGGGATCTTGTCGCTGACCTTGACCCCGCCGAGGACCGCCGCCAGGGGTCTCTCCGGGTTCTGGAGGACCTTCCCGAGGAATTCCAGTTCTTTCTTGATGAGGAAGCCCGCGGCACTCGGGAGGTACTTGCACACCCCGGCGGTCGAGGCGTGCGCACGGTGGACGGTGCCGAAGGCGTCACTGACGAACACCTCGCCGAGGGAGGCGAGCTGCTTGGCGAACTCCGGGTCGTTCGCCTCCTCTTCCGGATGGAAGCGCAGGTTTTCGAGCACGATGATGTCCCCGCGCTTCATCCGCTTGACCGTGCTCTTCACGTTCTCGCCGATGCAGTCCTGCATCTTGGTGACCTTCTCCGCGAGGAGATTGCTGAGCCGCTCGGCGACCGGCGACATGGAGAGTTCCGGGACGACCTTGCCGTCGGGACGTCCGAGGTGACTCATGAGGATGAGTTTTCCGCCCTGCTTCAGGACGTATTGGATGCTCGGGAGTGCCGCCCGGATGCGACCGTCATCGGTGATCTTGGCGCCCTTGAGGGGCACGTTGAAGTCCACCCGCATCAGCACCCGCTTGCCGGCAAGCTCCACATCTTCAATCGTCAGCTTCGCCATGATCGTTCCCTTTCCGCATTCTGCGACGACACGGATGAGGACAATCGGGGCAAGGCCGACTCACGCCGCCTTGCCCCGTGATCCCGCAACGTCACTTCGCCATCATCTCCAGGAGCTCCGCGCAGCGCAGCGAGTAGGCCCACTCGTTGTCATACCAGCCGATGACCTTGACCATGGTATCGGTGATGACCATCGTGGAGCCGGCGTCGAAGAGACAGGAGACCGACGTGCCGATCACGTCGCTGGATACGATCGGGTCTTCGGTGTACTCGAGGAGGCCCTTGAGTGGGCCCTCGGCGGCCTTCTTCATCGCGGCGTTGACGTCCTCGACGGTGACCTTCTTCTTGAGCACCACGACGAGGTCGGTCACGGAGCCGTCGGGGACCGGGACACGCAGCGAGATGCCGTTGAGCTTGCCCTTGAGCTCCGGGATGACGAGTCCGACGGCCTTCGCCGCTCCTGTGGTCGTGGGGATGATGTTGATGGCGGCCGAACGGGCCCGACGCAGGTCCTTGTGGATCTGGTCGAGGATTCGCTGGTCGTTGGTGTAGGCGTGGCACGTGGTCATGAGCCCGCGCTCCACGCCGAAGGCGTCGTTCAGCACCTTCACCATGGGGGCCAGACAGTTCGTGGTGCAGGAGGCGTTCGAGACGATCTTGTGCTCGCTCTTGAGCATGTGGTCGTTGACGCCGCGGACGATCGTTGCGTCGATGTCGTCTTTCGCCGGGGCGGTGAGCAGCACTTTCTTCGCGCCGTTCTCGATGTGCTTCATGATCTCCTGACGGGTGGTGAACTTCCCGGTGCTCTCGACGACGATGTCCACGCCGGCGGCCCTCCACGGCAGCTTCGACGGGTCCTTCTCCGCGCTCATGGCGATCTTCTTGTTGTTCACCACGAGGGTGTTCCCGTCGACGGCTATGGTGCCGTTGAAGCGGCGGTGCACCGAGTCGTACTTGAGGAGCATGGCCAGCGACGCCGGGGCGTCGAGGTCGTTGATGTGCACCACGTCCAGGCTCTTCTTCGTGAGGACCGCCCGGAAAACGAGCCGTCCGATGCGTCCGAAACCGTTAATGCCGATCTTCACTGCCATGATTCCCCTCCCTAAACTGGAAAACATGCCGACAGCGTACGCTGCCGGCGTTATGCTGTTCCGACCGGTCAAGTCGCAAGAGCATAATTCAGGCGGGATCGGGTTGTCAAGGCAATTATCCGGCTGGGTTGGGATGCGGCTGGGTGGCGGGAGTGTGCTCTTCCCGGGCCGCACACCTTGACAAAACCGCCCGCGGCCTTACAGTGTTCCCATCGCGCTGCAGAACTCAGACACCCTCGATGTCCGGGCGCGGGGACCTCTTCAGTCGGCGAAACGAACTGCGGAAACGCACGCCTTGGCGGAGTGCCCATGGACGCAATCGACGACTCCACGTGGCAGTACACGCAGGCGTCACACATCGCCCGGGAGTATGACGCGTACTACGCCGGGCTGCCCCTCTTCCGCTTTGACACCGGGGTCCTGGACCGGGTGCTGGTCGAGCGGGGCTCCGTCATCGATCTCGGGTGCGGAACGGGCAGACACGTGGTGCAGCTCGCCCGACGGGGATTTGACGTCGTCGGGGTGGACCTCTCGCCCTTCATGCTCGACGTGGTTCGCGAGAAACTGCGTTGTGAATCCCTCGCCGCGGAGTTGGTGCGATCCAGCATGACCGACCTCTCATGGTTCCCGGATCGTTCATTCCGCTACGCCATCTGCATGTTCAGCACCATGGGACTCGTCCGAGGTCATGAGAACCGGCGGGAATTCCTGAGGGAAGTCTGGCGGGTGCTCCAGCCCAGGGGACTTTTCGTCGTCCACGTTCACAACCGCCTCTACAGGCTGTGGGACCGGGAAGGGGCGTGCTGGTGGGTGAGAAGCTGTCTCTTCCCTCCCTCGGCCGACCTCGAGATGGGAGACATGGTAGGGGAATACCACGGGATTCCCGACATGTACCTGCACCTCTTCAGTCTCGGTGAGCTGAAGGGGCTGATCCGTGGGGCCGGGTTTGAGGTGGAGCGGATGATTCCGCTCAACCGCACCCGTAGCGGTCTGCTCCGCCGTCGGTCCTTCCTCTCGATCAGGGCGAACGGGTTGATTGCGGTTGCCCGGAAATGATCCCGGCGTAGACGGTGGACGGGGCGTCCTGAGGGACCCTGTCACCGTGCCGTGCCGCGGCTTGTGTCGCCTTCGCGTCCCTTGGGATCCCGTCGCAAAAGCTCGATGCCGTACACGCAGGCCCCGAGCACGATGAGGATATCCGCCACGTTGAACACGGGGTAGTTGATGAGGTAGAAGTTGAGGAAGTCACGCACCCGGCCGACGTCCACCCTGTCCACCAGATTCCCGAGAGCTCCGGCGGCGATGAGCGAAAGTCCGACCAGCGCCGCAGCCTTGCCCTGTCGTGCGAGGGTCATGTAGAGGTAGACGATCACGATCAGTGCGATGACGGTAATGGCCACCAGCCAGGAATTGTGACCGCCGAGGATGCTGAACGGTCCCCCGGTGTTGTAATGCCGGCTCAGCATGAATACACCGGGCCAGACGTCGTAGGTCCCGTCGGTGTGGGAGAGGAACTCAAAGACGCAGTGCTTGGAAACGAGGTCAACCGTCAGACCGCCGCTCACGACCAGCCAGAACAGCAGGTGTCCCCGTCGCGGAGTCATTCAGTCTGCTCTTCGTCACGCTGACAGACAATGCACAGACGGGCATGAGGGATGGCTTTGAGTCTCTTCCTGTGGATCGCTTTGCCGCAGACCTCACACTTCCCAAAGGTTCCCTCTTCTATCCGGTCGATGGCGTCGTTGATGTCCCGGAGCATCTCCTCCTCGTTCTCGATGAGTCCGAGGGTGAACTCCTGCTCGAAGTTGTCACTCCCGATGTCCGCCATGTGGATGGGCATATTGGACAGGTCGCCCGATGCGTCCTGACGCGAGCGCCTGAGGGCTTGGGCCTCCAGGGCGTGGACGTTCCCGGAAAGCAGATCTCGCTTCCGCATCAATACCTTCTTGAAGTAGGCCAGATCCTCAGCCTTCACGACGCCTCTCTCCTTCCCCCGAACCTGTCCACAAAAGGGTTGGATGCTGCATGTCTCGTGTCCATGCTGAGTCCCGATGGTGCCTCGCCCCGAGCATGTTGGGCACAACTTCGAGCCCGGATGTCGCGGAAAGCCGCGCTTGCTCGTAGAGGGTGTGCTGGGAATCCCTCTATCTTGAGCCGTGCATACTACCCCAAAACCGGCCTAGTGTCAAGGAAATTCGCGGGGGATCTCTGAGTCGCTCGACGTATCTCCTTGCCGCGGCTGAGGAAGCATCGTCCCGCCGGAGAACGGCAGCAGCCGCTGCCTGTACCGGTTCTGCTCGCTCGCCAGCATTTGTCCCCCAAGGCTTGACGCGGCAGGCGATGTGTGTATACTGAAGATTCCAGGTCTTATCCGAGCCCAAGGATTCATTTCCCGCTTTCCAGTGCCCAGAATGGGGGAACCAGATGAACCATCGCATTGTTGAGGAAGGGATTACCTTTAACGACGTCCTGCTTGTCCCCTCGCGGTCGGACGTTGTCCCGCGTGATGTTTCGACACAGACTCGTCTCACGGCACGGGTCACGCTCAACATTCCCCTGCTCTCGGCGGCCATGGACACGGTGACGGAATCGGCGTTGGCCATTGCCCTTGCACAGGAAGGCGGACTCGGCGTGATCCACAAGAGCATGACCATCGACGAGCAGGTTCGCGAGGTGGACAAGGTCAAGCGGTCGGAGAACGGCGTCATCGTGGATCCCATCACGCTGGGTCCGGGGGATACCGTGAAACGTGCGCGGCAGATCATGCAGGATTTCAACATCAGCGGGGTGCCCATTGTGGACGACGGCAAGCTGATCGGGATCCTGACCAAGCGCGACCTGACCTTCCATCCCTCCGAGTCGGGACTGATTTCCGAGGTGATGACCCGTGATCACCTCGTGACCGCGCCGGGCGGCACGACACTCGAAGAAGCCAAGAAGATCATGCACCGGAACAAGGTGGAGAAGCTTCCGCTGGTGGACGACGACTCCCATCTGCAGGGACTCATTACGAAGCGGGACATCGACAAGCTGGAGCAGTTTCCGCACGCCTGTCGGGACGCGCGGGGGCGTCTGCGCGTCGGGGCGGCCGTCGGCGTGCACGACTACGACCGCGTCGAGGCCCTCCTCAAGAAGGATGTCGACGTCATCGTCGTCGACACCGCCCACGGACACAGCACCGCTGTCCTGGAAACCGTCAAGGCGATCAAGAAGAAGCACGACATCGACCTGGTGGCCGGGAACGTGGCGACGGGGGAAGGGACGCGTGACCTCATCAGGGCCGGGGCGGACGCGGTGAAGGTCGGCATCGGTCCGGGGTCCATCTGCACGACGCGCGTCATCAGCGGCGTCGGTGTGCCCCAGATCACGGCCGTCTTTGGCTGTGCGGAAGAAGCGGACAAGAGCCAGATCCCCATCATCGCCGACGGGGGCATCACGCACTCGGGAGACATCACCAAGGCGCTCGCGGCGGGCGCCAGTGCCGTGATGATCGGGAATCTCTTTGCGGGACTCGAAGAAAGCCCGGGCGAACTGATCATCTACAAGGGCCGGTCGTTCAAGCGTTACCGCGGCATGGGTTCGCTGGGAGCCATGGTGGACGGCAGTGCCGACCGATACGCACAGGACAAGACCCGCGGACGCGAAAAGCTGGTCAGCGAGGGCGTCGAGGGACGTGTCCCTTACCGTGGAGCCCTGTCCGATTTTGTGTACCAGCTCGTCGGCGGCGTCCGTGCCGGGATGGGCTACGTCGGAGCCAATAACATTCAGGAACTTCGCACCAAGACCCGGTTTATCCGCATCTCCGCCGCAAGCCTTGCCGAAAGCCACCCACACGACATCTTCATCACGCGGGAGGCGCCCAACTACCAGCTGCCAATCCATGACCTTTCGGATTAAGGCAATGACCCTCGGCATGCTGCTTGGCCCGGGGGACGTTGTTTCTCGATCTTGACCGGGAGAAACCGACTTGACTCAGAGTGGACACGAAACGGTGGTGGTGCTCGATTTCGGGGCGCAGTACAGTCAACTGATCGCCCGACGGGTCCGTGAAAACAACGTGTTCTGCACCATCCTTCCCTACAGCGTCCCGCTGGATCGGCTCGCCGGGATCGGTCCGAAAGGGATCATTCTTTCGGGCGGCCCGGCAAGCGTCTACGCTCCCGGAGCGCCGCGGATCGACGAGCGGATCCTGAACATGGGCGTCCCCGTCCTCGGGATCTGCTATGGGATGCAGCTCGGATGCGAACTTCTCGGGGGCAAGGTCCGTGCCGCCGCCAGTCGCGAATACGGTCGAACCACCGGAAAGGTCATCGATCAGGACGACCTCTTCGCCGGACTCCCGGATGAACTGGAGCTCTGGATGAGTCACGGGGACAGTGTGACCGAGCTGAGTGAGGAATTCGTGCCGCTGGTCTCGACGCCCAACACGCGCTTCGCCGCCGTCAGGCACCGGACGAGGCCGTTCTTCGGCGTGCAGTTCCATCCCGAAGTGACGCACACGCCGGACGGTTCGGCGATGCTCCGGAATTTTCTGGTACGCGTCTGCCGGTGCAAGCGCGACTGGAGGATGTCGGACTTTGTTTCGGAAGCCACGGAGCAGATCCGGCGTCGGGTGGGTTCCGACCGGGTGGTGCTGGGGCTCTCGGGCGGGGTGGACAGTTCCGTCGTGGCCATGCTGCTCCACCGCGCGATCGGCGATCAGCTGCACTGCATCTTCGTCGATAACGGGCTCCTGCGCAAGCAGGAGGCGAGGAACGTCATCGAGAAATTCAAACAGACGTTCGGTCTGAACCTCCACGCCGTGGATGCAGGCGAGCTCTTCCTCGGAAAACTCAGCGGGGTTGCCGACCCGGAGCAGAAACGCCGCATCATCGGCCATACCTTCGTTGAGGTCTTCAAGGAGGAGGCGAAGAAGATCACGGGGGTGAAGTTCCTGGCCCAGGGGACGCTCTACCCGGACGTGATTGAGAGCGTCTCGGCGAAGGGAGGACCCAGTGCGACCATCAAGACCCACCACAACGTCGGGGGTCTCCCGGCGGAGCTGGGCTTCGAACTGCTCGAACCCGTCAAGGAACTCTTCAAGGACGAAGTCCGACAGATCGGCCTCGAGCTGGGACTCCCGGAGTCGCTGGTCTGGCGGCATCCGTTCCCCGGTCCCGGGCTTGCGGTTCGAATCATCGGACCGGTCACGCGTGAAGCGCTTGAGATCCTCCGCGGGGCGGACTCCATCGTCATCGAGGAGATGCACCGCTCCGGCTGGTATCGGAAGGTCTGGCAGGCCTTCGCCGTGCTCCTTCCCGTCCAGACAGTCGGCGTCATGGGCGACGAGAGGACCTACGAGAACGTGGTCGCACTCCGGGTCGTGGAATCGGCCGACGCCATGACCGCGGACTGGGTCCATCTCCCCTACGAACTCCTTGGACATATCTCCAACCGCATCATCAATGAGGTGAAGGGGGTCAACCGCGTGGTCTACGACGTCTCCTCGAAGCCGCCCTCGACGATTGAGTGGGAGTGACGAAACCCGGGAGCCGTCCGGATGGCCAAAACGCATTCCAGCAGACTTGCGACCGGACGACGCCGCGGGCGCGAAGGCCGGGGATCTCGCACGCGCGGCTCACCCTCCGCGTTCTCGTACTTCCTCTTCCGCATGGTCGACATGCTGAAGTCCCTCATCGGCGGGATTCCCAGGAACGCCATCGGCTCCATCGACATCACCTGCCGGTGCAACCTGAGGTGCAAGCACTGCTACTTCCTCGAACAGCACTTCACGAGCGAACTGACCGACCAGGAGTGGGTGTGGAAGATGGACTACTGGCGTGACCACACGGACTTTCCGTTCTACCAGTGTTCGTGGGTCGGGGGCGAGCCGCTCCTGAGGAAGGACCTGGTCGAGCAGTTGATGGATCGGTTCGTGAGCAACCTCGTGGCGACGAACGGCTCCATCCCGCTTCCCGACTGGCCGGACTGCAACTTCTACGTCTCCGTGGACGGGACACGGAAGTACTACGCCGAGATGCGAGGGAACGCCCAGCTCTACGACCGCATCAAGGCCAACGTGAACAGCGCCCGGCATCTCAAGGTCACGGCGGCGATGGTGGTCAACCGGGAGAACTGGCGGTGCATCCCCCAGCTCCTGGAGGAGTGGAGCACCACGCACGTCAAGGGGCTCCTCTTCCAGTTCTTCACGCCCATCGAGGGGATCGACAACAGCATGTGGATGGGCTGGCCGCTTCGCGATCACGTCATCGACATGATCATCCAGCTCAAGCGGCCGTACGGGGACTTCATCGTGAACTCGGTCCCGCAGCTTCGACTGATGAAGTCGAAGACCGCACAGATGGTGACGCGGAATTGTCCCTATGCCAGGTTGGCGTACGCGCTCGGCCCCGACGGCAGGGTCAAGCGTCCCTGCATGATGGGCGGAAAGGCGGATTGCGAACGCTGCGGATGCGTCCTGCCGTTCCATTCGTGGCTCCTGGCCCGGCAGAACGTCGTCCTGCGGGAACTGGTGCTCTTCCTCCGCAAGCTTGCCTACAACCGTTGGCTGCCGAAGCACCGTCAAGCCGCGATGGGCCGGGCCGGGGAGAAGGAAAGGACGCAGACCGAGCCGTCCGCCGGTCCGTCGTAGGCGTCGTCACGGTGAAGGGGTGCCCGGCGTCGGTCCCTGAGAGTCGTGCCTGTAGACGTGGGGAATGTCGCTTGTATCCGGTACGGCGAAGACCTTTGGGGGAAGCGGGACGCCCACCTGCCGCTCCTTGAGCGTCAGGTCGAGCAGAAACGTTTCTTTTCTCAACAGGCGGATCCGTGCGGAAAGGGGGACGGGCCGCGTCGGACCCGCCTTCGGGTCGAACGTCATCTCCGCGATCATGTCAATCCCCCCGTCCGGACGGAACGTCTCCATCCGCGTGATGACGCCGAGCGTCGGATCCACGAAGATCCTCTTCGAAACGTATCGTCCGCTGGCGTTGGTGACCACTTCGGTGATGAGGTAGTATCCGGGATTGCGGGTGAAGAGGAATTCGCGCTGAGGCGGGTTTTCATCGAGGCTCCCGACGCCCAGCGCCAGGACGATGTCACGCGGACTCAGCGGCACCCCCGGGTCGAAGGATTCGTCCAGGAGTTGCACGGGCCCGAGGTGAATCTCGTTCTGATCCCGGTAGTGGATGTGCACGAACCACGTCGTCCCGTCCGAGCCGATGTCGAACGGCGGGTAGTCCAGGAGATCATGTCGCCCGCGGATGCGCAGGCGGTCGGGATACATCGCGGCCAGACTTCCCTCGCAGCTTTCCGGACTCTTCATGTTCGACGTCTGCACCTTGACCGAGAGCTTCGCCCGGACGGTCTTCGTCAGGTCGGCCTGGCTGTTCAGGATGGAGAGGACCTCGGACTTGCCCAGCGGGCCGACAGGCCCTTCCTTGACGAGCAGGGACGTTTTCGCACACCCCGCCGTCCCGATCACGAGTGCCAGCATCCAGGCGCCCGCCGCGAGCCGCCTCTTGACCTGGGTGCTCCGGCTGGGCGTGTTTGAGCTTCTCCCTTGGCTTCGCGGCATCCTTGTCTCCTCAGGCGGTACTAGCAGGACGCTGGAAAAGTCGGGTCGCCTCCTGGTTCGTGTGTAGTGCGCCGCCCTTGTGGGGCGCCCCTTTCGGGCAATTGAGCCGGCCCACGAAGGGGGCCGGACTACGCTTTTTTAGCGTCCTGCTAGAACTGCACGTTCAAAATCTTCCCGACCTCTTCCGTGACCCGGGCTATCTTCTCCTCGTCGAGCTGCGGGTTGCGGACTTCGAATATCGTCTTTTCCCTGGGCAGACTGAGCACCAGGGTTTCGCCGGTCTCGCCGCGCCTCACGTCGGTGAACTTGAGGATCTTCCGCCGCATCAGCACGAGTGCCAGGATGTAGCGGAAGTTGACCTTGAGCTCGTCTTCGGCCCCTTCGAGCCGCCGGAAAAAATCCAGCAACACGTCGTCGTCCACCAGGAGTCTCTTCTTTTCATCCTTGGGCGGCATCCGGGTCTGCCAGAAGCTGAACATCTCCGGGGTGTCGCCCTTCCAGCACCCTGCGCAGAAGTCCAGCCGCTCGAACGTGGTCTTCCGGTCGTAGAGCGCCGAGAAATAGTTCTCCTTCTCCTCGAACTGCTTTCCGCAGGAGGCGCACCGCTTTTCGCCGCGCAGGATCCGCCACTCGGTGGTCACGACCTCTCCTCTCCGGTCTTCGGGGACCTCACGCGTCACGACGTCATCTTCGCGCGGACCTTGGTCAGAATCTCGCAAAGGATCCGTGCGGCCTCCTCCTCGGCGCACTCCACCTCCTCTGCGGTCCGGTTGGCCAGCGCAACGTCCTTGAGGGATACCAGGTTGATGTCGACGTTGAGCTTGGCACCCCGGAGCGCCGCTTCCGCCAGGATCGCGGACACCCCGACGTCACTGATGAGATTGGGGTTGGCGACGTCCACGAGTTGGACGAGTTCGCGGAGGACGTCGATCGAGGCGCGGACCGTCCGGAGCGGCACGTCCATCGCCACGACGAGCGCCTCCTGAATCTTCGCGGTGCGCGCGGCCTTTTCCTCCACCGTCTCCTTAGGTCTGCTGTACGCCGCCGATACCACCCCGTAGGCCTCGACGTCCTGATCCATGAGTTCCAGCAGAGTCTCCCGCAGCTGGTCGAGCCGCGCAAGAACCTCTTTCACCCGTGGTTCGACCTCCAGGAACTTCTTCTTGCCCACGGTGAAATTGGCCGCCATGCTGCCCATCGTGGTGGCCAGTGCCCCGGCGAAGGCACTCACACTTCCCCCGCCCGGCGCCGGGATTCCGGCGGCCGCATCCTCCAGATACTTCCTGATGCTTCCATCACGATACATTCAGCACCCCCGACACAGTTCAGAAGAAAGGCGTCGTCCCGTGCAAGACCGCTGACTCCCGCGTGCTTCCGCGTGCGGCACGTTCGCTCAACGGACAATCCGCGGTTTGGGCGTCAGCTCCTTCGCGACGTTTTCGTCCGGCGTGGTCACCGTGAGCACGTACTTCGTGAAGTACTTCCGGGCCGTCCTCTTGACGTCGTCCAGTGTCACCTTCTTCACGCGCGCCACGAACTCGGTCTCGTAGTCATAACCGATCCCGTATATTTCCCCGGTGGCGGCGTCACCGGCCTGGGAAGCGTTGGTCTGCCGCTGGAGCAGCTCGCTCGTGGAAATCATGTCCTTGGCGAGGTTCAGTTCCTCCGGTGTGGCGCCCTCCCAGGTCATCCGCTCGATGCTCTTCAGGATGATGTCGGTGACCTGCTTCGCCTTTGCGGGCTGGCAGCGGGCATAGATTGCGAAGAATCCCGGCTCCACCCCCGGGACGCTGAAGGCATGGACCTCGTAGACGAGTTCCTTGCCGCGGAGTTCGGTATGCAGCCACCCGCCCGGGTAACCGTAGCCGCTGATGACGGCATCAATCACCGCCATCGCCGCACGGTCCTCCACGTCGGTCATCTTGAGTCCCGGAAGTCCGACGAAGATCACCGCGTTCTGCTTGCGATTGACCTTGACCGCGGCGCGTGATTCGGCCAGAGGCGCCTCCGTCGCCGGTTTCGGCGCCACGAACTGCCCCTGACCCTTGAAACCGCCGAAGTATTGCCTCACCAGCCGCTCGGCGTCCGCAGGGACGATGTCGCCGACGATCGCCAGCTTCATGTTCTCGCACTGCACGCAACTCCGGTGGAACCGCACGAGGTCCTCGCGCGTGAGTCCCGAGACCGATTCCACCGTCCCCTCTGGAACCATCCCGTAGGGACTGGTCAGAAAGAAGTTCTGGCGGAAGAAGCGCGACGCCTCGTCCATCGGCTCATCGTCGCTTCGCTTGATCAGGAAGAGCTGGCGTTCCTTGACCTTCCCGAACTCGTCCGGGGGGAAGCTCGGGTGGAGGATGACGTCGGCGAAGAGCTCGAGGGCCGCGGGGAGGTCCTTCTTGAGGGCGCTGGCGGTCACGTAGAAGGAATTGTTTCCCGAGCCCGTGCTCAGCGTGCCTCCCATCCCGTCGAACGCTTTGGCGATTTGCTCGGCGGTCCGGGACGAGGTTCCGCGGGGGAGCATCTCCGCGGTGAGCGAGGACAGTCCGTTGGTCTTCGCGGTTTCGGCACGGAGTCCGCCTCCGAAGTACGCCTCCATCGTGACAATCGGCGCGGCGCCGTTCTGCTTCAGAAGCAGCACCATCCCGTTCTCAAGCTTCACGCGCTGGAAGGGCGTGGATGCCACGACGGGACTCGTCTCCGTCGTCTGGACGGCTTCCCCTTTGGGGACCACGGCGGTGACGCACAGTTTTTCCGGCCGGAAATACCTCCGTGCGACCTCCGTGACCTGTTCCCGTGTGACCTTCTGAATGTTCTCGGTGTAGTGTCTGCCGAAGTCGGGGTCGAACGTCTCCAGGCAGTTGAACCCGGACTCGTCGGCCTGCGCCCCGACGGTCTCTTGGCCGAACGCGTGCTCGCTGATCTTCTGGACCTTCGCCCTCTTCAGCTCCTCCTCCGTGACCGGTTCGGTCTTGAGCCGGTAGAGTTCCTCGAGGACGGCGGCCCTTGCCGCGTCGAGCTTCTTGGCTTCGAGCTGGGCGAAGACCGAGAAGTAGCCCGCCCCGAAGCTCGGCGTGACGCTCCAGGTCGTGATGCTCTGGACGAGCTGCTTCTCGTCGCGTAGCCTTCGGACCAGCCGCGAACTCTCCCCCTCGGAGAGGATGAAACTGAGCACGTCGAGCGGATAGAGGTCGGGGTGCGTGAGACCGACCGTGGGGAAGTCGACGCGCAGCCGCGTGCCCTTGATGCCTTCCATCTCGCGGAGCACCGTCCGCGCCGCAAGCTGCTCCGGTTCCGCCGGCAGCGTGGTGACCGGAATCGGCCGCTCATCCTTCTTCGAGAACGCCTTCTCCACGTGAGCCTTCACCTTCTTCGCGTCGAAGTCCCCCACCACAACCACGACCATGTTGTTGGGAACGTAGTGTTCGGCGTAGTAGTCGACGACGTCCTGCCGCTTGAGACTGTTGAGGACGCCGCGATACCCGATGACGGGATTCCGCGACGGGTGCACCTTGAAAAGGTTCTGCACGGCGAGCTGGTGAATCACGTAGTCGGGGTCGTCCAGGGAACGTTCGAGCTCCCGGTTGATGACCCCCATCTCGCGGGTGTATTCGGCTTCGGTGACGGAAGCGCCGGACATCCACTCACTCAGCACGTCGATGGCTTCGTCGACGTTCTCGGCGGTGGTGTCGATGAAATAGCGGGTCCACTCCAGCGACGTCGAGGCGTTGCTGTTGCCGCCGAGCTTGTCCAGCACCTCCTGGTACTGCTTTTCCGTCCGGTATCGGGTGGTTCCGCCCGAGACGACGTGTTCGAGCACGTGGGAGACGCCCGAGCCGAGGAGTTTTCCTTCGAGCATGGCGCCGGTGTGCACGAACACCCGGACGCTGGCGACGGGGGCGGCGTGGTTCTCGCGGATGATCACCGTGAGGCCGTTGGCCAGGGTCGTGACGGGCGTCGCCGGTTCCTCGGCGGAGTAGATGCTCGCGGAGAAGACCAGCAGCGGCAGGACGAAGAGGGGTTCCCATTTTCGAAGCTTCAGCATGAAACATCGTCCTCCGATTGCCGACACGGTGGCGCTTGATTGTAGCCTGACTCAGGAGCAGGTCAATGCAAATCACGGAGCGGAAGCTCTGCAAGGAGCCCCAGCTTGTCTTTTCGCTTGCCGATCCTGACAAGGAATGGTGGGGCATCCCGATGGAATCGGGACTGTCTGCCCTCCAACGTGGACAGGCAAGAAGGAACTCCGCCGAAGCGGCTTTCCCGACTCTGTCGGGACGAAGGCGGATGCCTGTCCCACCATAGACCACAAAAGGCCGGCGGTTCACCCGCCGACCCGTGCGATCAGGCACTTGAGGTAATCGGTCTCGGGACAGGCGGGGACGAACGGATGGTCACGCGAGGCGCCGCGCTTCTCGACGATGGTGATCGAGCGACCGGCATCGACCGCGGCGTCGTTCACCGCCCGCAGGAATTCCTGGTTCGACACGAGTCCCGAGCAGCAGCACGTGACGAGGACGCCGCCCGGCGCGAGGAGCTTGAGCGCGGAGAGGTTCGCGTCCTTGTACGCCGCAAGCGCCTTCGACACGCCCGGACGGCTCCGCGCTAGCTTGGGCGGATCGATGATCACCATGTCGAAGGTCTCTCCTTCGAGCTGGAGCATGCGCAGACGCTCGAACGCGTTCCCGCGGGCGAACTCCGCCGTGACCCCGTTGACCTCGGCGTTTCGACGGGCAAGCTCGATCGACGCCTCGCTCGAGTCTATCGCCTGGACGGATTTGGCTCCGGCAAGTGCTGCGTGGACGGAAAATGCGCCGGTATAGCAGAACGCGTCGAGGACGCGGCGGGACCGGACGAGTTCGGCGGTCCTCAGCCTGTTTTCGCGCTGGTCGAGGTAGAAACCGGTCTTCTGCCCGCGTCGAAGATCGACCAGGAACTTCGCCGGCCCCTCGGTGATCTCGACGAGTTCCGGCGGTTCGGCACCCGCCAGCACCCCCTCGGCGCGGGAGATCTCCTCGAGCCGTGAAATCTCGGGCTCCGGCCGCTCGAAAATGCCCGCGGGCGCCGTCAGTTCCCGTAGGATCTCCACAAACATGTCCGCACGCCGCGCTAGCCCATGAGTCAGAAACTCCACGAGGAGGTACCCTGCGTAGCGGTCCACGATGAGCCCCGGCACCCCGTCCCCTTCCGCGTTGACCAGGCGCACCGCTCCTGACGGATCGCTCATGCCGAGGAAACCGGTCCGCAGTTCGACGGCCTGGTTGAGCCGGGCACGCCAGAAACCGGCGTCGATCGTCTCCTCTTCCCTCCACGAGAAGAGTTTCACGGGGATCTTCGACTGCGGGCTGAAGTACCCGTGGCCGATGAACCGCCCGACCGGGTCGTGCACGTCCACGAGGTCGCCTGCCCCCGGGCTCCCTTCGATGCGGCCGACCGCGTCCGCGTAGACCCACGGGTGGTGCATCGCGACGGGCTTGATCCGTCCCCTCTTGAGGACGATTCGGCCGCGAGCGGCGTCTTCGCTGTCCATAATGGTCTCACTTCAGCAGTCTGAGGATAATTCGGGTGAGCACGTGGGCGAAGGAGACGAGCGAATCGATGCTCGCGAACTCGTTGGCCATGTGTGCACAGCCGCCGTCACCCGGTGCGAAGTTCACCGCGGGAATCCCCCTCTGCATGCAGAACTTGGCCACGGTGGAGCCGCTGAGTCCGGCCGGCTTCGGAGCCGTGCCGAGGGTGGCTTCCGTTTCCTCGGTGATGGCTCTCACGAGCGGATGGTCTTCGGGGAGTTCCATGGGCATGTCGACGGTGCGAGGCGTGAACTCGAACCGTGCACCCGGGATTTCCTTCTCGACGTCGCGGCAGATGTCCTCGATCTTCTTCGTGATCGCTTCGGCACTGTCGCCGGGGAGGAACCGGATGTCGAGCTCGGCGGTGCACTTTGCGGGGACCACGTTCGGCGCCACGCCCCCCTGAATCATCCCGAGATTGTAGGTGGGAGGCGTCAGGAGTCTGTGCCGGGTCACGTCGAACTGCATCTTGTCGATGCGCCGGAGCACCTCCATGATACCCTTGATGGCGTTGACGCCTTCCTCGGGTTTCGATCCGTGGGCCTGCTTGCCGTAGGAGGTGAGGGTCGAGAAGAACGCGGCCTTTTCCGCGATGAAGATGGTTCGCATCGCGCCGCCCGCGTCGGGAATGATCGCCCAATCGCCGGCGACGATTCCCTCGGCAAGGAGGTACTTCATGCCGAGTCTGCTGCCGCGTTCTTCATCCGCCGCCGCAATCAGCACGACCTCTCCGCTTAGTTCCTCCTCGTGTTCCTTGAGCCATCGTCCCGCGAGGAGCATGGAAGCGGTCGGGCCCTTGTCGTCGGCGGAGCCGCGGCCGTACAGCTTTTGGTCTTTTTCGAGCGCGCTGAAGGGGTCGGTTTCCCAGCCGTCGCCTGCGGGAACGGTGTCGACGTGCCCTGCGACGATGACCTTGGGAGAGCCCGAGCCGATCCTGGCGACGAGGTTGGTCCGGCCGCTCTCCTTTTCGTGACGTGTGCTTGCGATGCCGAGCGGTTCCAGATACCGCTCGATGACCTCGGCCGCCCGGTGTTCATCCCCCGGCGGGTTGACGGTCCTCGCCGCGATGAGCCTGCCGGCGAGTGCCACCAGTTCGCCGCGCCGTGATTCGAACCAGCTCTTGATCTCATCCTTGTCCATGGACACTCCGGGTGGAACTTCCCACGTGCCGCGGTCCTGCGTCCGCCGCGGCGGAACTCATTCGACCTGGCGAATGAAGGGACGACTTCGCCGGCTTCCCCAGGTGCGCTCGTGGATATAGATTCCGAGATAGGTGAGAACGACGAGCACCAGTGCGAACAGGATCGCCAGCAGGTTCGGGTGATGGGTATCGACCATGTAGATCGTCGTGAGGTAATTCCCGAGAACCGCGCCGAGAAGCACCGCCGCCAGCGGCAGCACGAAGACCGTCACGATGGCTCTGAGTCGGCTCACCGGGATGTCCACCTCCACTTGGTCGCCGACCGACACACCGGGAACCGTCGGGACGTCGACACTCATCTTTCCGCCTTCGCCCAGGACGCACGCCCGGCAGGCGCCGCACTGCGAGGTCGGCTCCATTTCGACGACCGTCCGCTCCCCTTCGATCTTCACGACCTTGCCGCGCTCTATCATGGGTCCTGCTCCTTCGGGCGCGTCTGACGAAGTGATCCCGGTGTGACGGCACTTCGGCAGAGTAATCTATCAGAGGGGTGTGGCGGTTTCAAGTCCAAAGCCCCGGCGGGATTCGATACGGATTCTCCGAGTTCCTGAGTCTGGAAGGAGATCGAACTCGAGCGCCTTGCCAGAGGGTTGGGACAGCGACGGCGGACACGCCCTATTTCCCGCCGACGTGGGTGAGGGACTTCCCGGTCCTGTCGATCAGTCCCCAGCGTGATTCGCTTTCGCTGATGTGTGTTTCGCCGATCCCCACCCTGGCGACGCCGTCGATGAAGCAGCCGACGTAATCGAAGCGCGGCGGAATGACCATCCGGCCGGTCCGGTCGATGTAGCCCCATTTCTCTCCGACCATGACCCCGGCCAGCCCCTCCACGAAGGGATACCCGTTCGCGAATCGCGGCCGGACGATCCACTCGCCCTTCATGTCCATGAATCCGACGCCCTCGACGGTGCGAAGAACGACCGAGTCTTCGTAAACGTCCTCCAGTTCCTCGAAGCCCGGAACGCGGACGACCTTCGCGTCCGGGAGGACCACAACGCCCGACGCCGGCGGCCCCGCGACGGCAAGCCCCTCGACGAAGCCGTCGAAGCTGTCCCACTCCTCCGGGGTGATGCGTTTGCCGGACTTGTCCACGTGGAACCGGCGAACGCCCACTCTCACGGCCGCGCGTCCGTCGGCGAAGTCGGTCGCCTCGTCAAACTGCGGCCGGACGGCCCAGTGGAAGGCGTGGTCGAGGAAACCCCATTTCCCGTCGACACAGGCCGCGGCGAGACCCTCGCGGAAACTCCGTGCGGCCTCATACTGTGCTTTCACGAGCACCTGCCCTTCCGTGTCGATGAAGCCCCATTTGTCGCGGTCCGTCACCGGCGCCGCCTTCTCGGCGAAGTCCCCCACCTCCCGGTAACGCGGCTCAATAACGGGTCGGGAGTGCTCATCCGTGAATCCCCACAACCCACGATCCGTCTCGAACGCCCGGCGCCCGTCGCACAGAGGACGGGTCGGCTCAACCCGCGGGGGCTCGACGAGGTTGCTGGCCTTGTCGATGTAGTGTTCCTCGTAGTCGATGCCGACCCGTGCTTTGCCGTCGTGGAAATCGTCCGCCGAGGTGAAACGCGGCTGAATCGCCAGTTTGCCTGTCTTGTCGACAAACCCCCACTTGTCGTCCAATTTGACCGCCGCGAGTCCCTCGTGGAAACCCTTCGCCTCGGAGAACTGAGGCTGGACGACGATGCGGCCGGTCCTGTCGATGTAGCCCCACTTGCCCTTGACGCACACCGCCGCAAGGCCCTCGCTGAAGCACTGCGCGTCGCCGAACTTCGCGTCGATCACCTTCTTCCCGTCGGCGTCGATGAACCCGACGGGGCCCGACGCCGTCAGTGTGATGACCCCGGTCGCCTCGTCGGATTCGTTCCAGTCGCCGTGCTCGACCTCGACGAGCACCTTGCCGGTTCGGTCGATGACGGCGAACCTGTCCTCCGCCTTGATCACCGCGGCGTCGTGGATGCTCGTATCGTACAGTTCATAACCCGCCGGAAGGGCGAAGACGAACCGTCCCTTCGTGTCGATGTACCACTGCTTGCCTTCCTTCTCCACCAACTCCAGACCGTCCTCGAAGCCCCCCGTCCTGTCCGGTTCGGGCCGGGCGACGAATTTGCCCGTCTTGTCGATGTAGGCCTCCTTCTGATCGGCGGTCTGGACGGCCGCCGCTCCGGCGGCGAAGTCCCCGGCGTAGTCGAACTGCGGCTTGATGACCCAAAGTCCGTTGCGGTTGATGAACCCCCACTTCCGGGGACCCTCCGCGGTCTCCTGAATGCGGGGAGGGGGCGCCTCCATGGCCGCGGCGAGGTCCTCGTGGAAGCCGCGCAGGTCCCCGAACTGCGGCTTCACCACCCACTTTCCCTGGCGGTCGATGAGCCCCCAGATGATCGTGCCCGGCTCGCGCTCCAGGCCCGCCGCGAGATCCTCCTTGGGCGCGTCCGGCCGGACCACCGCCGCGCGGGCGATGCCGTGATCGAAAGCCCCGACGTCGGCGAACCGCAGCGGGATGACGACGTTGCCTTTCATATCAATGAATCCGCAGTTGCCGACGGGGTGCTGGAAGAAGAAGTAGCCCCGGGTCCGCACGGAGCTTACGCGGATGAGCCCTTCCGAGACCGGCCCCATCTCGGCATAGGGGAAGTTCGTGGGCGCACGCAGCAGCACCTCCGGGTCCTCAACCCACATCGCGAAGTAGGGCCTCTCGGCGCCCTTGCGCAGGAGCATCAGGAGGAACGGCTCGTCGAAGACCACCGTGTCCCCCCACACCTCCCAGCGCCGCATCGCCTCGTCGGAAGCCGGCCGGTCCGCCGGCGCCGGGAAGGCGAGGGCGACGCGCTCGCGTGCGATCCGGAGCGGGCGCGCCTCTCCCGCGCCCATCGCGACCTTGAGCAGACCCTCGAGTTCATGGAAATCCTTCACCCTCGCGAAGTCTACCATCGGCATGACGAGCCGCTCGATCCCTTCCTTCTCCGAGTCCACCGGCTGGGCTTCCTTCAGCCGCTCGAGGACGGAGGCCACGGTCTGCGCGAGGGTGTCGCCGCGGTCGACCTGCGCGAAGATCAGCCGGTCGCCCGGCGAGGTGGTCTTGAGTTCGACGATCGGGTCGCTTCGGTCGGTGTAGAGGACGACCTGCTTGACGAGTTCGGCGCGCCTCGGACTCTGCGCGTCGAAGCCGAAACCTTTGACGGAGACCCCGCCGAATTCGTAACGGTAATCGGGCGGGTCGAAACGGACGGCGAACTCCACCTGCTTCTCGATGCAGGCGTAGAGGGCGAGACCCGTGTCGCCGGGCGCCGCACCGGTGGCCAACGACGCGTCTCCGCGACCCTTGAACTTCTCCGCGAGCGCCTTCGCGAAGCGGCCCTCGACCCCTTCGTTCAGCCAGCCCGCCATCGCGAGGCACGTTGCGTCGTCCAGGTCCTTCCGGACGCCGTCCTTCCGGTTCAGGATTGCGACCGCAGGCGCTTCCGCGGCGAGGTGGATCTCCCCGCCGAGAAGGTCGCACGCATCGTTCCAAGCCTGCTGGAACGCGGCGGACCAGATGACGTTCTTCCCGTCAACGAGCGGCTCTTCCAGGTGGGGCGCGAGGATTGTGGACTTGAGCCGGTTGGCATCCGCTTCGAGCCGCCCGTCCTTTCCACGCTCCGGCGTGGCCGGCGGCCCGCCCGTCTGTGCGTGCGCTATTAGCGAAAGGACAACTGCCGCCGCAAAAACCGCGAGGACCTTTCGCATGGGCGTCTCCGCCAAAGGCTCGGTGCGGATTCCACAAGTATTCTACCGGGAAAATCCGTTGATTCCAGCATCATTCGGTTTGAAAGACGGCTATCGCCCTCGCCGAGAATCCGCCTTTCGGGTGGCTGGCAGTGCCTTGTCGTAGGTTTGGACTTGGATGTAGCAAATGGCGAAGCATTGCGAACGTAGGCTATTCTTCTTTTCCGAAGAGTGCGGGTCAGGGGCTTTTCGCTTGATTCACCCGCTTCCACCTCCGATAATCCTGCTGCGGTGAGAAGACATGAGAACCCTTGCGGTCATTCCGTGTTTCAACGAGGAAACGCGCATCGCGGAGGTGGTGCGCCGGTGCAGCAAGTATACGGACGCGGTCCTCGTCGTGGACGACGGTTCGACGGACGAGACCCCGGAGAGAGCGAAAGCGGCCGGAGCGGTCGTCATCTCGCACGGGCATAACCGCGGCAAGGGCGTCGCCCTCAACACCGGATACGCATACGCCGTCCGCCAGGGCTACGATGCCGTGGTCACGCTGGACGGCGACGGGCAGCATGACCCGGACGAGATCCCGAAGTTGATCGAGGCGGCCCGGTCCAGCGAGGTGCACGTGGTTCTGGGCTGTCGGATGGCGGACGTGAAGGACATGCCCGGACTTCGCCGCTGGACCAACCGGACGACGAGCCGGTTTGTCAGTCGGCTTTCCGGTCAGCGGATGCGGGACTCGCAGACGGGGTTTCGTCTCATCCGGCGCGCGGTCCTCGAAGCGGTCCACTGCGCGAGCCGCAACTACGAGGCCGAATCCGAAATCCTCATCAAGGCCGGAAGAAAAGGGTTCCACATCGTCGAGGTCCCGGTCGCAACGATTTACCACGGCGGAAAGAGCTCCATCCATCCGATCCTTGATACATTGCGTTTCATCCGGCTGGTCCTGAGAAGCTGGTGAAGGTGCGGGGGTGTCATGAGCGATCCGCACGAGACGCTGAGATGGTCGATGGTGAAAGTGCAGCTCGAGGCCCGGGGCATCAGGGACCTGCGGGTGCTGGAGGCGTTCCGCCGCGTCCCGCGCGACCGGTTCGTCCTGTCGAGCGACCTCCCTCAGGCCTACGAAGACCATCCCCTTTCGATCGGCTACGGACAGACCATCAGCCAGCCCTACATGGTGGCGCTGATGACCCAGTGTCTGGAGCTCGTGGGGTCGGAAAGGGTGCTGGAAATCGGGACGGGAAGCGGCTACCAGACCGCGATCCTGTGCGAGCTGGCAAAAGAGGTCTATTCGGTCGAGCGCATCGACCCCCTGAGCGAACGCGCCGCCATGACGCTGCAATACCTGGGCTATTCGAACTTCCACCTCAAACTCGGCGACGGGACCCTCGGCTGGCGCGAGGAAGCCCCCTTCGACCGGATCATCGTCACCGCGGCGGCACCGGACATCCCGAAGAGTCTCAAGGAGCAGTTGCCCGGCGAAGGCATCCTCGTCATCCCCGTCGGGCCCATCGGCATGCAGACCCTCATGGTGATGCGCAAGCACGCCGGCAAAACCGAGTCGGAGAGCGTCTGCGACTGTGTCTTCGTAAGACTCATCGGCGAGGAAGGTTACAGCGAATCATCTTGACAGTGTCGCGAAACCGCAATGCACCTTGCCGGACAGTGCTCGGGGCGATCCCGAATTCATCGTCGGGGCCTCTTGCGCCTGGGCTTGCCGTACAGAAAGAAAGTCGTCGGGCTCTCCAGCCGGACGACTTCCTTTGTCTTCATGGTCGGGGGAAATGGTACTCGTTTCAACCGTGCCCGAACCTTATCGCACCGGTCATAGCACGCTGTCTCAGTCCCTCGAAGCCACATATCTTGGCCGTGGAATGCCTTATTCGCCTTGCACGGTAACTCCCACCTCGACGCGTCTATCAATAGCGCACCAGATGCCTGTGGGACAGATCCAATTTTCTCATCGGAACTGGCTGAAAGTCTTCAACAATTTCATGGTGGAGTCGTAGTCAAGCTGGTTGCCCTCGAATTCGCATCGGTACAGACCTTGAAGGTTCGTCGGGAGACTCACACCACGTTCGACGAGAAGGACAACCTTCTTGCCGTAGAGCGCCATAGCCGCACCGACCTCGATAAGTACGTTGTCATTGATCTTGGGGTGCTCCTTTCCTTCTCGGTCAACGTATTTTCCTTCGGCTCCCACGTGAATAACGCCGGCTCCGCAGGAGCGCATGTCCTCGAACACCTTCTCCGGAACAGGTATTGCCGTCGACTCCCTTTCAACAGAGACGACTGGCTCGAAGTTGCCGAATTCGAGGAGATCCTTTAACTGCCCGACGATGGTAAACTGTTTTCCATGGGATATGAACACCCGATTGATCTTAGCATCAAAGGAAGTAGGCGGCAGTGTTGGTTGGGGAACAGGGGTTGGTTCTCCCGGTTTCCGAGGTGGGACCGTTGGTTCCTGTAGGCCAGCGCCAATAACTTCAGCATCTTCCTCATGCTCCAATGTCTGGGGAGTTGCCGCAGGCGCGGGCACACCTGGTGAGTCTAAATTCACGAATGGACCGGTAGGTGTTTCCCTGATGATGCCAGCGTACCGCCCGTTTTCCTTCACTATTCCCAGGGCTACCTCAACTCTGCCGGACGGCAACCCAAGGGACTTAAGTACGTTGCTTGCGATAGTGTCGTTTGGGAATTTCGCGCGTCGATACCGTTCGAAAAACTCCTTGAGGATACGGGGTTCAAGTATTGCCTGACGACGGCCGGCGAGGTCTTCGCCCTCAGTTTCGGGTGCAACGAGTTGCCGGCCGAGGGGGGTGAGTCTAATGAGGTTAGCGTTCACACCACCTTCCGTCAGACCATAAGCGATCGAACTCCCCGTGAGGAGTGGCCAAGCGCTACTTGTGGGGCTAACGCCAATTGCCAGTGCGAGGTCCGGCGGAGATGCCTCCTTTCCAGCGAAGTTGTCCACGAGAGCAGATGCGATCTTCTGTGCCTGTTGTAAGGTGGTTTGGGGAAAGTCAGTTTGCCTGAAGTAGTTACGTCTCTGAGAGACTGGTGTCTTTGGGCTCCGGGTGTTCTTCTTCTCCGTTTTTTCACTCATCCGTCGCCTCCTTTTCCTCTATAATCTGAAAGTGATCGGACTGCCAACTTCTCTCTTAATTCTCTCCGCGCTCGATCGTTAAACCGCGGATAGACGATCCCGCATAAGCATACACTCGCCGACGTATGGTTGTCCAGGTATTTTCCGCCGCATAGAGTGGCCTGCCGGTAATGGTTTCAGCCCGCAGGGCCCCTGCGGTGGTCGACTTCAGGCAAGGGGAGGCACTTCTGAATAATGGGATGGGTTGACGGCCTTCTGATAGACCTCGAGGTTCTCGAACATGAGGGCCATGAGGCGGTCCCTTGCTGCGCAGAAACGATAGAACCGCTGAACAGGTGACCAGGTGAGCAGGAGACTGTCCCGATGCATCGGGACTCTACCATGAAGAAAGCCGACTTTCGTCGGCTTTCTTCATGGTCGGGGCGAGAGGATTTGAACCTCCGACCTCTTGGTCCCGAACCAAGCGCTCTAAGCCAAGCTGAGCTACGCCCCGACCTTGGAAAAGAAGTATAGCCTGTTTGCCCGCCCTGTCAAGACGATTTGCCGTGCCCTGTGTCGCTCCGAGTCTGAGAACCGGCTTGACGGAGTTGGAAAACCGGATAGAACTATCCGGACGAAATCGACGGGGCTCGTGGGCCGTGGACTTCTCCGGCACATCCGGGAAGAAGGGGTCGATCTTGAAGCACGTGCTGAAGCCGCTGGCGTTCACGCTTTTGACCGTGCTGCTCCTCCTGGCCGCTGTGGCCGGGCAGAATCGTCCGGGCACCTCCGCGGCACGGTCCGGCGCCGATTGGCCGCAATTCCGCGGTCCGGACCGAAACGGCATCTCCCCCCAGACGGGTCTCATCTCCGCCTGGCCGGCCGACGGGCCGAAGAGGCTCTGGACCGCCGCCGTCGGCACCGGCTACTCCTCGGTGGCCGTCAGTCGCGGCAAGGCCTACACCACGGGCAACGTCAACGGGACGGACACCGTCTTCTGCCTGAACGCCCTGACCGGGGCGGGAGTATGGAAGTATTCGTGTCCGGCCGCGGCCACCGCCTGGGACAGCCAGGCTAAGAGCTACCCCGGCACGCGGGCTACGCCCACGGTGGACGGCACACGGGTCTACACCTTCAGCCTGGACGCCCAACTGCACTGCCTGGACGCCGAGAGTGGCAAGCCGATCTGGAAAAAGGACCTCCTGGCCGAGTACAAGCCCCGGAAGACGGAATACCGCTGGGGTTTCGCATCCTCGCCCGTCATTGTCGGACGGATGCTTATCCAGCACCTCAACGCCGAGACGCTCGCTTTCGACAAGACCACCGGCAAGGAAATCTGGCACTGGCAGGACGGGGAGAAGGAGAAGGACTCCGGGGGATATTCCACGCCAGTGCTGTTCGACAGCGGAGGCACCCCGGCCGTGGCTGTGCTGACCAAGTCGCTCGTGGCGCTCACCCTGGACAAGGGTCAGGAGCTGTGGCGGGTGAACCGCTGGCAGCCTTACGACCACGGGCTGAACGCGGCGGACCCGATCTTCCTGGGCAACGGGGTTTTCCTCTCGCAGGGGAACTACACGCGGTCGTGCGGGGTCTTCCGCTTCGGCGGCTCCGGGCGGCCCGCGACGGTCTGGCGCAACGAGGCCGACAAGGGCTCGATGCTGGTGCATTTCCAGAGCCCCGTGCTGAAGGAGGGGAAGCTCTACGGGTTCAGCGACGGGAAGCTGCGCTGCATCGACTTCGCCACCGGGCAGGTGCACTGGACCGAGAACGTCGGGACGGACAAGTACGGCTCGCTGATCCTGGCCGACGGCAAGCTGATCGTCATGACCG
>Ga0315282_10002270_pt1 | contig 35608 bp, 31 predicted proteins | sample YL17G07_20_MG_FD_203693 | JGI IMG/M metagenome (GOLD analysis project Ga0315282, IMG submission 203693) | Sediment microbial communities from Yellowstone Lake, YNP, Wyoming, USA - YL17G07_20 | ecosystem: Environmental > Aquatic > Freshwater > Lake > Sediment | place: USA: Wyoming | collected...
AGGTTCACCTAAAAAAATTATGCGATCTTTAAGCAGGCGCGAATAAATATCATAAGCTCGCTCATATTGGCCTGATTTTTCTATGACTGTTGGAATTAATGGCATAAGTTTAAAGTTAGAATTAAAAAGTTAAAATTATGAATTTATTTTAGTTAAGATAGATATTGATGTCAATTTTTCAAACAATAAATTAAAATTTATAAGTTGTAATTTGTAAACAATTTATAATACTAAATATTAAATTTATAAACCCGTTTACACCTGCCTACGCAGGCAGGAATTATAAATTAATTATTTAGTATTGTTTATAAATTATAAATTACAACTTATAAATTTTAATTTATCTTCCATCCGTTATCGGTTTTTTCCAATCTACCTTCAGTGGTAAAGCCGGAGGCTTTAGCATGACCGCCGCCGCCAAGTAACAGAGCTAATTTAGAAACATCAATGTTGGCTTGAGCAGTGCGCAAACTACCTTTAATTAAATTATCTTTTTGTTGGCGTAGTAATAAAATTCCTTTAACATTATGTAAGTTACTTAAAAAACCTGCCATACCATCTAATTCTTCATCGCTAACCTCGCTCTCGATATCAGCCGAACTCAAAACAGTAACAGCAAAGTTATATTTGGGGTTTATTTGTAAATTGGATAAAGCCTTACCCCAGGTTTTCATGGTAGCAATACTTTTATTGCGCCAGGTATTTTCCATAATTTGCGGCAACCTAGCGCCTAAAGCCAACATTTCCGAAGCAATCTCTACCGTGGCCGAAGAAGTGGCTGAATAAAGAAAATTAAAGGTATCAGTAACAATACCGGTTAAAATACAAGTCGCCATGGCTTTATTTATTTTTATTTTATTTACCTTTAAAAAGTTATAAAGTATTTCAGTGGTTGAGGCGGCCAGAGGATTTCTTATTTCTAAATCCGAAAAATTTTCTGTTTTAGGATGATGATCAAATTCTATAACTAATTGATTTTTATTCCTGTTTTTTATTTGTTCAGTTAGTTTGGTTCTAGCTAGACTACCGCAGTCAAGTACGATAATTAGGTCAAAAGCGAAAGCATCAAGTTGGTTTTTAAATTTCTCAATATTGGGTAAAAAATTAAATTGATGGTATGGTTGGTCATGACAGAAAATTATATATTGTTTAGTTAGTAATTGTAAAAGTTCGGCTAAAGTACAAACCGAAGCTAGCGCATCGCCATCCGGTTGGTCATGAGTAACAACTAAGATATTATTAGCCTGTTTGATTAAGCTATAGGCTTTTAAATAATTTGAATTATCCATTTTAATTAAAAGATTTTTCCTCCTTTATCTGCTTAAGTATCTTCTCTATTCTCGCTGCTTTTTCTTCAGTACTGTCAATCAGCCAATTAAATTTAGGAATTTGTCTAATTTTTAATTTTTTTCTTAAAATTTTACAAAATTGGCTTGAATGTTTTTTAAGCTTTTCCAAGGCTTTGGTTGATAAATTTTCTGGTAAAACCGAAACGGCAATTTTGGCATATTTTAAATCAGTAGAACAGTCAACATAACTGATAGTAATCAAACCATCAGGCAAAGGAATTTTCCGGACAACCAGGTTGGCAAGTTCATTCCTTAACTGTTCGTTAAGTTGTTCGATACGACGAGGCATAATTTAGACAACTAGACAACTAGTAAATAGACAGCTAGAAGTAAAATTATTTTAAATATTCTAGTCGTCTAGCTGTCTAATTAAATTTTTCTAATTATTTTTTCTTCTTTATAAAACTGCAAGATATCACCAATTTTAATGACTGGTTTACCCCGATATTGAACTCCTGCTTCTTGATTGATTTCTGCGGAAGTTACATCTTGTTTGCCTGATTGTAGTTTAATTAGTCCCCCCTTACCAATTAATTGTTTATCTCGGATTATCTCGATTAAGCTCGCGGTTTCTATCCGGCCCTCAATTACTTTTCCACCGACAATTTGACCGGAAGTTTCGTTTCTAAAGATGGCTAAGACCCTGATTTTGCCTAAATCTACTCTTTTAATTTCTGGTTCGATTAATGTTTCAGCCTGGGTTTTTATGTCATTAATCAATTCATAGATAATTTTATAGATTTTAACTTCAACACTTTTTTCTCTAGCTAATTCTTCTACAAAAGGATTGACCTTAACATTAAAACCGATGATTTTTGCCTGACTGGCTTCAGCGCGATTAATATCTCCTTCGGTGATATTACCCAGACCTTTACTGATAATGTTAATTTTAACTGATTGATAATCAATTTTAGCTAAAGAGCCTTCAATCGCTTCACCGCTACCTAAAACATCGCTTTTAATAATTAAATTTATTTTTTTAACTTTTTCATCAACTTTTTCTTCAATTTTAACAGTCGGCTGGAAAACAACAGACTTAAACTTTTTTAGTTTAAGTTTTTCGCCCTGTTTTACCTCTAAAATATCTCCGATCTCCGGAGCAATTTTTAAGCCGATAATTTTTACTGGCACGGCTGGCCCTGCTTGTTGTAGATTTTGACCGTAATGATTTTTTAAGGCCCTGACCTTGCCATATAGTTCTTCATTAAAACATAAAGAGTCGCCAATTTTAAGTGTGCCATTTTGAATTAAGACAGTAGCAACAGGACCTTCGCCTTTATCTAGATGTGATTCAACGATAGTGCCGATCGCTTCAGCTTCTGGATTGGCCTTAATATTATCAGCTTCCATTTCGGCAACCAACAGTAATGTATCTAATAGTTCATTTATACCGAGGTTTTGCTTAGCTGAAATCGGTACGTAAATGGTTTTGCCGCCCCAGTCTTCAGGAATAATCTTGAGCTGGTTAGATAATTCTTGTTTGGTTTTTTCCAGATTGGCTTCAGGCTTATCAATTTTGTTAATCGCTACAACAAAGGGTAATTTAGCGGTTTCAATAATGCGGTAGGCTTCTATTGTTTGTGGCATTACACCATCATCAGCCGCTACTACCAAAATGGCAATATCAGCGATTTTAGCACCGCGATTTCGCATAGCAGTAAAGGCTTCATGACCAGGAGTATCAATGAAGGTGATTGGTTTATTCTTGTGAATAATTTGATAAGCACCAATATGCTGAGTAATGCCCCCGGCTTCGCTAGCTACCACATCTGTTTTACGAATGGCGTCTAATAATTTAGTCTTGCCATGATCAACATGACCCATTACTACTATAACCGGCGGACGAGGTTGCAGATTTTTAGAGCTTTCCTGATCGAGTAAATGCTTTAACTTTTCTTGATAAGTACCGGTCTTAACAGTCTGAGTTTCGTCTAATTTTATCTCCAATCCTAAATCAGCGCCGATAATAGCGGCAGTATCAAAATCAATTCTTTCATTAAGCGAGGTAAAAATACCGTCTCTCATTAATTCAGCTAATATTTTATTAACAGGTAAGCCGGTAATAAGTGAAAAATCACGCACGGTTATAAAAGCTGGGATTTTTATTTCCTTTTTATCCTGGCTCGGTAAATTGTCCGGAATTATTTCTTGTTTGTTTTCCTGATCCTTGGCTGTTAATTGTTTAATTAAAACCGGCCACTGTCTAATAATTTTATTGGCAGTTTGGTTATCAACTTTAATGGCTTTTTGTCCAATATCAAAACCAAGCTGTGGCAGTATTTGTCGCAGTTGTTTAAGCGGTATTTTTAAAATTCTAGCTAATTCAGTTATGTTCATGGCAATATTTTACATTTAATTCATTAAATATACTATGTTTTATTAAAGAAGTCAACTGTTTTTAGTAAAAATTTATATAAAAAAGACCATAGCATAATCAATATGGTCTCATTATTAATAAAATAATATTATTAGATTTAAATGACAATTATCGCCTAATTAAGTTGTTTAAACAGGCATTTAAAGTTATAATAATAACATGAATAAGGGAAAAATATTAAAATTTCCTAAAGATTTTCTATGGGGCGTTTCCACCTCGTCCTATCAAATAGAGGGTGGTAATATTAATGACTGGAGCGAGTGGGAGAAGATAGAAGCGAGGCTTAGCCAGTTGAAAGCAAAAGGATTAAATCCTGACGATTTTATTTGCGGTCAAGCTTGTGATTCATACCATAGATATGAAGAAGATATAGAGTTAGTTAAAAAGTTGAATTGTCAGGCTTATCGTTTTTCCATTGAATGGGCGAGAATCCAACCTCGGATGGGCCAATATGATGACCGCGTCATCGAACATTACCGGAACCAAATAAGAAAATTACGTGAAAATGGCCTAGAGCCTTTTGTCACTTTGTGGCACTGGACCAATCCGTTATGGATAGCTAAATTGGGTGGTTGGGAGAATAAAGAAACCATTCGCCATTTTTTAAAATATGTGGAAAAAGTTTTAGAGTGGCTTGGTAGCGATGTTAAATATTGGTTAACGTTAAACGAGCCAGAAACTTATGTTGGCCTAGGTTATGTGGCCGGTATTTTCCCGCCGCAAGTTATAAGTTTATTCAGGGCAAATAATGTTTTTAAAAATTTAATGGAAGCGCATAGACAAGCGTATCGGTTAATCAAAACAAAATTAAAAAATCAAGCGCAAGTAGGCTTAACCCACTATTTTATTTATCAGACTCCATACAAAAACAACCTATTAAACCGTTGGCTGGTAAAATTACTTGATTACATAAGATTGCAAAGATTTTTAAAAGCTTCGGAAGATTATCAGGACTTTATCGGTTTTCAGTATTATCACCACGATAGAATAAAATTCAAATTAGGCGGAAGATTTTTAATCGCTGAAGTCAGTAATGAAAATAAAGCAGTAACCGACATGGGCTGGGAGATTTATCCCGAAGGTATTTATCATTTATTAAAATACGTCAAAAAATATAACCTGCCTGTCTATATTACGGAAAACGGCATTGCCGACGAGCAGGATAATAAGCGAGCTAAATTCATTAACGATCATTTGCACTATGTCCATCAGGCAATTTCCGAAGGCGTGGATGTGCGCGGCTACTTTTACTGGTCGCTCATAGATAATTTCGAATGGCAGCACGGCTATAAACCGAAATTCGGTTTGTATGCGGTGGATAGAAAAACTTTTAAACGTATAGCCAGGCCGAGCGCGAAATTATATTCAGAGATTTGCCAAAATAATTATATTACGGTTAAATAACTAGAGGAATAGTTTATAATAGTATATTTGAGATAAATCTTTTTAAAGTTTTTATTTTCCCACATATCAACAAATCAACTACAAATATACAAATTACAAATAAATCATAAAAATTAGAGTTATTTGTAATTTGTATATTTGTGAAAAGATTTGTAAATTTGTGGGAAAAAATAAATATATGACAAATAAATACGGCAATTGGCCAAAAAATTATACTAATTTAAAATCAGCCAAGATAGTTATTTTGCCCGTACCTTACGACGGTACTTCTACTTGGATTAAGGGGGCGGACCGGGGGCCGATAGCTATTTTTGAAGCTTCAGCTAAGATGGAGCTTTATGATATTGAAACTAATTCAGAAGTTTATCGTCAAGGAATTTTTACCTTAAAGCCGATCGGCGGGAAAGGTTTACCGGAAGAAATAGTCAAGAAGGTAAAAAGTGAAATTGCTAAATATATTAACCAAGGAAAATTTATAGTTTTGATTGGCGGAGAGCATTCGGTAAGCATCGGTTCAATTCAAGCCCAAGCGCAAGTTCATAAAGGTTTATCCGTCTTACAATTAGATGCGCATAGTGATTTAAGAGATGAATTTAATGGTTCAAAATATAATCATGCTTGCGTCATGGCTCGAATTAAAGAAATCTGCCCGATCGTGCAGGTTGGTATCAGAAGCATGGATATTTCTGAAAAAAATAAGTTTGATCAAAAGCGAATGTTTTATGCCGAGAGAATTAAAGATAATAAAAATTGGCAGGACAAAGCCATCGCTAAATTAACCGATAAAGTTTATCTTACTATTGATTTGGACGTTTTTGATCCGGCGATTTTACCATCAACTGGAACGCCGGAGCCGGGCGGTTTGAGTTGGTATGAGGTTTTGGCATTTTTGAGAAAAGTCAACCGAAACAAAAATATAGTGGCTTTTGATGTGGTTGAGCTTTGTCCTAATGCCAAAGAAAAATCATCGGATTTTTTAGTAGCCAAGCTGATTTATAAAATTTTAAGTTATAAATATTACCCACAAATCAACAAATTCTAACACAAATTTACAAATCACAAATGAATCAAGATTAACAAACTATCTGTAATTTGTAAATTTGCACTTGATTTGTAGATTTGTGAGAATTACAGTTGGCAAAATCAATAAATATTATCTATATCTATGTGGTTAATCGCTTCAATCGCCGCTTATTCTATAAACGCCGGTGTTTATGTAGCTGATAAGTTTTTATTGACTAAAAAAATCCATTCTTCTATCGCCTATGCTTTTTACGTCGGTATCTGGAGTATTTTTAATATAGTCCTATTATTTTTCTCCCCCTGGCTACCCAATGCGCATCAGCTCATTATTGATTTATTGGCTGGTTTTTTATTTTTAGTGACTTTGGTTTTTTGGTATAAAGCCTTACATCAAAGCGAGGCTACTCGCGTCGTACCAATCGTCGGCGCTTTGGTACCAATTTTTAGCCTTATTTTATCCTTTGCTTTTTTAGGCGAAACCTTAACTAGTTCGCAGTTGTTAGCCTTTATCATTTTAATTACCGGCGGAGCCTTGATCTCAATTAAACAAACTAAGTTTTATTTATTTGATAAAGTAAAGGCCAGATTAATGGAGATTATTGGTACGGTTTTAGGTGAGGTTCACGCTCGTTACCGGCCGACTTCTAGACTGATTATTAATTCGGTGGTTTCGGCGGTCTTTTTTGCCGCTTATTATGTTTTAATGAAGTACATTTATATCAGCCAACCCTTTATTGGCAGTTTTGTCTGGTCAAGATTGGGGTCATTTCTGGGTGTGTTATTGATGTTGTTTGTTCCTGATTGGCGCCAATTGATAATCCAGCAGCAAAAAGGAACTAAAACTCCAAAAAATTTATTCTTTTTTTTATCAATCAGATTACTGGCAGCGGCAGCCTTTATTATGCTTAATTGGGCGATTAGCTTAGGTAATGTGGCTATGGTTAACGCTTTGCAAGGTATTCAATATTTATTTTTATTTGTGATTGTCTTAATTGTTTCCGCTAGATTTCCTAAAACTTTAAATGAAAATTTGGGCGCAGGAGTTTTAATGCAAAAAATCATTGGTGTTGTCTTAATTAGTTTGGGTTTATATATGCTAGTATAAAAGACCGGGGTAATGTTATGAATATTCCAATTTTACTGTTTGCCATCTTTTTTTTAATTTTAGCTTATCGTCGTCTAGAGTGGGCGGTAATGATTTTAATTGTAGCTTTGCCTAGTTATTTAATCAGGTTTAATATTTTTGGTTTGCCACTAACTTTACTAGAAGTAATGATTTGGATAGTATTTTTAGTCTGGTTTTTAAAGAATTGTAGTTACATTATTGAAAATTTAAAATTAAAAATTAGATATTTATTGAAAATTGAAAATTGTAAATTGAAAATTAATAACCGGTATCCGTTTGATTGGGAATTAATTTTACTATTGATCATTTCCTTTATCGCGGCCGGTGTCTCGGGTTTTACTAGTAGTTCTTTAGGTATCTGGAAAGCTTATTTTTTTGAGTCAACGTTATTGTTTATCGTAGTGCTGAACGTTTTTGGTAATGCGAAAGTACAAATTAATGCGAAACTACGAAAATACGAAAATAACTCTATAGAGAAAATTATATGGGCGTTGGCTGTTGGCGCGCTGGCCGTTTCTTTATTGGCGATTTATCAAAAAGTTACTGGGCAATTTATCGATAATGCCGTATGGCAAGCGGTTGCTACTAGGCGAGTGGTGTCGTTTTTTGGTTATCCGAATGCAGTAGGACTTTATCTGGGGCCGTTGACGATGGTATTCATAGGTTGGTCGTTCAAACTATGGTCGGATTATAAATCACAAGTTATTAGTTATAAGTTATTAGTTATTAATTTATCATTTTATATCGGTACGACTTTATTATCGATATTTTCAATTTATTTTGCGAAATCAAAGGGAGCGCTGGTGGGGGTGGCTGCGGGTTTGGTGGTATTTGGATTACTGGCAGGAAAAAAAGTTAGACGGGTAACGATACCGCTAGTTTTAGTTGCTGGTATTATAGTATTTAGTTATACGCCAGCTAGAAATTTGGTGGTTCAAACTACTACCTTTAATACGGTTTCCGGACAAATCAGGCGAGCCGGTTGGTCAGATACTTGGAAGATGCTAAAAGACGGCCGTTTGATTACCGGCACTGGGCTGGCTAATTATCAAACCGCGATCAATCCTTATCATACCGAAGGAATTTTTATTAAGAACGATGATCCTGATTGGTTAAGAAAGGTACGGTTCAATGCTGACTACCGAAAAAAAGCTTGGCAACCGCTGGAAATTTATTTGTATCCGCATAATATCTTTTTAAACTTCTGGTCGGAACTTGGGCTAGCGGGGTTACTGTTGTTCGTTTGGATTATTGGGAAGTTTTTTTATACCAGCGTTAAGATAATTAAACAACCAGTTATTAGTTATAAGTTATTAGTTATGGGTTTAATTGGCGCCATGACCGTGATAGTCGTGCATGGCCTAGTAGACGTTCCTTATTTTAAAAATGATCTGGCAGTGATGTTTTGGTTGTTAGTCGCCTTACTTAGTTTGGTAGATTTGCAAAACAGGGAAATAAAAAGCCCTGTTGATTAGACAGGGTGCTTAGCACTTAAGAGCGAGTTGGCAGATTTCCGCGGGCGTCATGTCCTGCCGGTAATATTTCCGGAAGCCGGGGCGACTTAAGAAATGTTTGACTACCCATGCGACTTGACGCGCATCGTTGTAGAAATCGGGCGGCAAGGATTGGATTGAACCTTCAGGCGATTTCCAATTGCCGTTCGGCTCTTTTGTCCAGCCTACGGCGAGGGCCAAAACCGAATTTTTTTTCAGATCCATAATTTCGCCTCCCTTTTTGATTTTTTTCCTTTAGTTCTATATTATTATAAGACTAATAATTTATCAAGCTATGAAAATAATTTATAATAAATTAGTTCGCGACAAAATTCCGGAAATTATTAAGCAAGACGGAGCTGATCCGCAAATTAGGATTTTAGAAGAGGAAAAATTTCTTGAAGCACTCTTTAAAAAATTAGAGGAAGAGGTTAGCGAATTGATTTCTGCCAGAGATAATAAAAAGGAAGTAGAAAAAGAGATCGGCGATATTTATGAAATTATTGAGGCAATAATCGAAAATTGCGGTTTGGATAGAGGAGAAATTTTACGACTAAAAGGCGAGCGCAGAGAAAAAAGAGGTGGGTTTGCGAAAAGAATTTTTTTAGAAAGCGTTGATAAATAAATTAAATAATTTTAAATCTATGAAAAATTCTAAATTGTTTTTAATTAGTTTTCTTAATTCTCTGGGCGTTTTAGTTTATGTATCTTTGGTAGTAACATTCATGAGCAATGCCGAAAAAATTTTTGGCAAGAATAATAATTCTTTGACCGGCATTATAATTCTACTTCTTTTTATTCTTTCCGCTTTAATTACCGCTTCGCTAGTCTTAGGCCGGCCGGTGCTTTATTATTTGGACAGTAAAAAGCCCGAAGCCATAAAATTATTGCTTTATACCATTGGCGATTTATTTTTACTTTTAATTATAGTCAGCGTAATATTTTTAGCAGTTAAATAAATTTTAAAATAAATATGGAGAGGTGCTAGAGCGGTTGAATAGGTCGCTCTCGCCACGGGATAAACCCGTGGCGCCACGAGTTAATCTCGTGGCGAAAAGCCTTATGTATTATATTTATATTCTACAATTGAAATATAATAAATTATATACTGGTTTTACCGCTGATTTGCGCGTAAGATATAAACAACATATAAATGGCTTAGTTAAATCGACAAGTAATTTAAGGCCACTAAAATTAATATATTATGAATGTTATATTTTAGAAGAAGATGCCAGAAGAAGGGAAAAATTTTTAAAGACTAGCGAAGGCAAAAGATTTCTAAATAGACAAATTTCAAGTTATTTAAAATTAATTGGTAGATATAAAGATTTTTAACTTAACTGGAGAGGTGCTAGAGCGGTTGAATAGGTCGCTCTCGAAAAGCGATGTGCCTTAACGGGTACCGTGGGTTCAAATCCCACCCTCTCCGCCAAGACAATTTATAATCGGCGCAGCTCGAGTAGCCGCGAGTTAGTGGCGACCCGAGTGACACATAAAAAGTTATAATAGATATATGAACTCAATACTAAAAAAGCCCAGCGCTTGGATTCCCATTGTAATTCCGCTCATCTTTTTTGCGTATCTAGTTATTTACATTACTATCTTCGGCATTGTCCGAGAGGAGGATGAAGGAACGGGTGCACATCTCTTTCAGCTGTGGCTGGTACTTGAGCCGCTAATGATCGGATTTTTCGCCGTCAAATGGTTGCCGCGTGCACCAAAACAGGCACTGCTTATTCTGGCGCTCCAAATTGTTGCCGCGCTCCTGCCGATATCCGTTGTTTTCTCTCTCAAATTATAGTTTTCCACGGCAGAGATAATTACTTCTCGATCATCATGACCTTTTTTCCTTGTAGTCGAGACTGACCCGCATGCCTCAAAATGGCAAGTGGAGAAGCCCCTCAAAAACCCTTATACTGGTTGATACTCGTGGGCACTTAACCCACCTGCACCGCCATAATATTTTAATATTAATATAATTTATAATTAATATATTATTATTTTTTAAACAAAATCTATGAACAAACAAACTAAAAAGACGGTTAAAAAAGTAGCTGGTGAGTTAAAACAAGTAGAGAAGAAATTAATGGAAGCGATTAATTGGACAAAGGATAAGTACGAGCATTTAGACGACAAGACTAAGAAAAAAATTATCTCCGGTCTGGTTAGTACGACTGCTTTAATTGCTGGAGCTTTGAGCATGAAGAAGATGTTCAAAAAAAAGAAAAAATAACTTGGGTAGTAATTAATTTATGCTTAAGGTAAAGCCTTACGAGCAACAGTTTTCTGGCTATTGCGGACCAGCCAGTTTAAAGATGGTCTTAGCCTTTTATGGTATTAAGACGAGTGAGAAAAAATTAGCTAAATTATCAGCTTGTACCAAGGCTAAAGGTACTAGCTCGCAAAATTTAGTTAAAACTGCTAAAAAATTTGGTTTAACCGGCCAAATTAAAGACAATTTAGAGGTTGGACAACTTAAAAATTATGTGATAGAAAAGAAAATACCAGTGATTGTAGCTTGGTTTTCTCTTTACGGTTGTCATTATGACGCACATTATTCAGTAGTGGTCGGTTTTAATAAAAATGATATTTATCTTCAAGATCCGGAAATAGGTCGTTTAAGAACTATTGAACTAAAGAGTTTTAAAAGAGTTTGGTTTGATTTTAAGGGAGATTATGTAAAAACAAAAAATGATCTAATAATAAGAAGAGCAATAATTTTATATAAAAATAAATTTTAATTTTTAATTTATGCCTCAACGGGAAAGTTATCATCCAGAGCAACCCCAAAAAATTAAAGGAAAAAAATTGCAGGATATAGAAAAAGAATTATATGAAGATATAGCAAAAAAACTGGAAGAAGAGGAAATTCCAAAAATCTTAGGAAAAGAGAAGAAAGTCCAAGATAATTTAGCGGAAGCTGAAAAAGAAAAAAAAGAAAGTTAATCAAGCCTTAATGATTAAATGGTAAATTCTAGAATATTATTTATAAATTAAATTTATGGCAAACGATAAATTTTATACATTACCGCAACTTAAGTATGGTTATGGCGATTTAGCACCCTATATTTCCGAACAGCAATTAATGCTTCACCATCAAAAACATCATCAGGCTTATGTTAATAATGCCAATGCCATTTTAGAAAAGTTGGATAAAGCCAGACTGGAGAATTTAGAGTTGGACCTAAAAGCGGTTTTGAAAGAATTATCTTTTAATTTAGCCGGTCATATTTTGCATTCAATGTTTTGGCAAGTTTTAGCTCCAGTTAATCAGGGTGGTGGCGGCGAACCAAGCGGAGAATTAGCCCAAGCCATAAAAGACGAATTCGGCGGTTTCGCCAGGTTTAAAAAAGAATTCAGTCAAACGGCCATAAGCTGTGAAGGTTCAGGTTGGGCGGTTTTATGTCTTGATTGGCATACCGGACGACCGATACTAATGCAGATTGAAAAACATAACGTCAATCTTTTTCCGGCCTTTAGGATACTAATGGTATTAGACGTTTGGGAGCATGCTTATTATTTGGATTATAAAAATGAACGAGCTAAATTTGTGGAAGCGTTTTGGCAGGTCATTAATTGGTTAGAAATTAGTAATAGGTTTAACAAAACATCAAAATAATTACCGGTAATATTTTCTGCAGTAAAGCGTATTATAAAAAAGTAGAAAATTGGAGAAAAGTAAAACGAATTTTATTAAGTAGTAAAAAGTGACGGAACGAGACTAAGTGATTTTTGCAGTTTTAAAAGTTTTAAAATCGCTTCATCGTGAGGCGGTTTTATTTTTGACAAATGACTTTATTTAGGCTAAAATAATGTAATAATCCGAATCTACAAATGTATCCGAATGCAACGAATAAATAAAAAAATAAAATTAAAATATTTATGGCTAAACAGAGCAATGAAGATATCAAAATGAATAACCCGTTCCCTAAAATGGAAGAGGAAGTTTTGGCTTTTTGGGATAAAGCCAAAATTTTTGAAAAGTCGGTTGAAAAACCGGCCGGCCGGATAATTGAAGATCCGCCAGACCCGCTTTATCAAGGTGGTGGTAAAAATTATGTTTTTTATGACGGGCCGCCGTTTGGCACGGGCGAGCCGCATTATGGCCATATTTTATCCAGCATCGCCAAAGATGTTATTCCCAGGTTTTGGACCATGCAGGGCTTTCGCGTCCAGCGGCGCTGGGGTTGGGATTGCCATGGACTGCCCATCGAAAACATTATTGAAAAAGATTTGGGCATTAGCGGCAAAAAGGACATCGAAAAGCTGGGCGTGGCTAAGTTTAACGAAGCTTGTCGTGCTCGGGTATTGGAGTATGCTGATATCTGGGGCAAAATGATCAGGCGCATCGGTCGTTGGGTGGATTTTACCAATTCCTATAAAACCATGGATCTATCTTATATGGAATCGGTTTGGTGGGCGTTCAAACAGCTTTGGCAAAAGGGTTTGATTTATCAGGGTAGAAAAGTTCTGCTTTATTGCCCCAGGTGTGAAACGCCGATTTCCAATTTTGAAGTGGCCATGGATAATAGTTATCAGGATATTACGGAAGAGAGTGTGTACGTGAAATTTAAAATCACCTCACCCTGCCCTCTCCTAATGAGGAGAGGGGAAGGAGCGGAGCGACTGGGTGAGGTATATATACTGGCGTGGACGACTACACCTTGGACGCTGCCGGGAAACGTGGCGTTAGCGGTAAATAAAAATATAGATTATGTCGAAATAGTTGAAACAGGTGAAATTACTATTAATCCGAAAGATAAGTATGGTAAATACAGTCTTCCTGGTAATGAAAAATATATTATCGCGAAAGAAATATTTGCTAAAAAAGACCAGAAACTCGTACCGGGAGACGATTTAAGTCAAGTATATATTTTTAAAGGAAAGAATTATCGGATTATAAATACATTTAAAGGCAAGGAGTTGGTGGGATTGGAATATGAACCGTTGTTTGATGTGCCGGCGTTTAAAAATAGTGGTAAGCAGGTTTTTAAAGTTTTTGCCGCGGATTTCGTTACTACTGAAGATGGCACGGGCGTGGTGCACACGGCCGCGGTTTACGGCGAAGAAGATTTTGAGTTGGGCTTAAAATATGATTTGCCAATTATACCGGCTATTGATGAAAGAGGTTATTTTAATGAAACCGTGCCGCAGTTTAAGGGAGTTTATTTTAAAAAAGCCGACCCTTTGATTATTAAAGATTTGACCAAGCGCGATTTAATTTTTAAAACTGAACAAACCACTCATTCCTACCCGTTTTGCCATCGTTGCGATACCCAACTTTTTTATAACGCTATTCCAGCCTGGTTTTTAAATATCGGTAAAATCAGGCGAAGAATGCTGGAATTGAACGAAAGAATCAATTGGTTTCCCGATCATCTAAAACGCGGTCGGTTCGCTTTAGGCATCGAGCAAGCGCCGGATTGGAACATTTCGCGCAACCGTTATTTCGCCACGCCCATTCCGATTTGGCAATGCGATAAATGCCACGAGACCGAGGTAATCGGTTCGGTTGAGGAGTTAGATACCAATAAGAAAACGAATAATAATATCTATGCGATTCGACATAGTGAATCTGAAAAAAATACCAAAAATATTTTAAGTTCGGCAGAGGATGGATATCCGTTAACGAGTAAAGGCATTGAAGAATCTAAAAAGATCATTAAAAAAGTCAAAGAATTAAATATTGATATGATTTTTTCTTCAACAATTTTAAGAGCGAAGCAAACCGTGGATATATTAAATCAAGAGTTAAATGTAGGTGTTATATATGATAAGCGTTTAAACGAATCTAATCTTGGCGAATTTGAGGGAAAGAAAAACTACGATCCCGAAATAGCTAAAATGTTAAAACATTGGGAGGATGATTATTATTGGTCTCCTAAAAGTGGAGAAAGTTTTAAAGATATTGAAATTAGAATGTTAAATTCATGGCAGGATATTAATGAAAAATATAAAGATAAAAATATATTAATTGTTACTCATGGCGATCCTCTGCGAGTACTTCAGGGGAAATTACTTGGATATGAAGGAAAAGATATAACAAAGAATGTAAATATGTTACCGCAAGGGCAAGTAATTAAATTATATGAGAAGACGAAAGATATTCATCTTCATTTTATCGATGATATTACCTGGCCCTGCTCGAAATGTGCTGGGCAGATGAAAAGAGTCAGAGAAGTATTGGACGGCTGGGTGGAATCTGGCTCCATGTCATTCGCCCAGACGCATTATCCTTTCGTTAATAAAGAAAAATTCGAAAATAATTTTCCTGCCCAATATGTCAGCGAATACATTTCGCAGACTCGCGCTTGGTTTTACGTCATGCACGTCATGTCTACGGCTTTGTTTGATAGCAATAGTTTCGAAAACGTCATTGCCACCGGCGTAATTTTAAATGAAACAGGCGAAAAATTAAGCAAATCAAAAAAGAACTTTCCCGATCCATGGAAGGTAATCAATCAATATGGCGTCGATGCGCTACGTTTTTATTTAATGAGTTCGTCGCTCATGCACGCAGAGAATTTATTTTTTAACGAAAGAGAATTGCGCGACATTTTCAGAAAAAATATCATGATCTTATGGAATGTTTATAGATTTTACGAGATATACACCCCCTCCCAAACCTCCCCCGCTCCTAACGTCGCGGGAGAGGGGATATTGTCTGAAAATATTTTAGATACTTGGATCGTGGCCAGGTTGAAACAGTTAATTAAAGAAGCGACGGATAACCTTGAAGGCTATGACATACCTCATGCCATTCGGCCGATCTCGGAGTTTATCAATGATTTTTCCACCTGGTATTTACGTCGATCAAGAGATAGGTTTAAGGCCCCCTCCCTAACCTCCCCCGCTCCTGACGTCGCGGGAGAGGGGAACAATATGGCGTTAATTGACCGAGAAGCAGCTTTAGCTACGACTAAGTTTGTTTTGGAAGAATTGGCTTTAATTATGGCGCCAGTTATGCCTTTTTTAGCAGAGCAGATTTGGCAGAAAGTAACGGGCAGTAATTTTAAAGACGAAAATAACAGCGTGCATTTAAAAGAGTGGCCGGCGCCGGATGAATTAACTACCGAAGAGATGGAGGCGTTAAAAAACATGGTGGTTGTTAGAGAGATTATTGAACTGGGATTGGCGGAAAGAGATAAGGCCGGAGTGAAAGTTAGGCAACCAATCGCTGCGTTTAAAATAAAAAATAAAATACAAAAAATAAAAAATAATTCAGAATATATAAAATTAATTAAAGATGAATTGAACGTTAAGAAAGTTGAATTTATAGATGGGGAAGGCGAGCTGACTATTGAATTAGACGTAACTATGTCTGACGAGCTTAGGTTAGAAGGGTTAAAAAGAGAAATTGTGCGCTTAGTGAATAATCTTCGTAAACAGGCTGGGTTAACTATAAAAGATAAAATTACTTTATATTGGCAGAGCGATAGTACGTTGGTAAAAGAAGTGTTTAAAATAATGGATGAAGAAATTAAGAAAGATACTTTGAGTGATAAAATTGCCAATCAGGAAAACGGGAAAATGAAGGAAGCGGAGGTAAATGGAGAAAAAGTGAAATTGGGAATAAGTAAGAAGTAAATTAGGTACTTAGGTAATTAGGGAATGGGAAGAAAAGAAATTTGGAATTAGAAATTTGAGGAAAACATAATTTAATTAATTTCTGGATTCCCGCTTTCGCGGGAATGACAAAAATGAATATAAAAGCATTAGTCTTATTGTCAGGTGGGTTGGATTCCATGCTGGCGGCGAGAGTATTAATGGAGCAAGGTATAGAAGTTACCGGACTATCTTTTAAAAGTTATTTTTTTAAGACTGATAAAGCGAAAAAAGTGGCCGAGCAATTAGGTATAAAATTAATTGAGGTTGATTTTTCTCAAGAACATTTGAAAATGGTAAAAAATCCAGCACATGGTTATGGAAAAAACATAAATCCTTGTATCGATTGTCATGGGTTGATGCTGAAGAAAGCCAGAGAAATATTAGAAGGCGGTAGCGTAGGGGCGACTCTGGCGGTCGCCCAAAATCAGGTAGGGGCAAGCCCTGCCCCTACAAAGACTATGTATGATTTAATTGCTACCGGAGAAGTTTTGGGAGAACGGCCGATGTCACAAAATAAAGACTCACTTAAATTGGTGGAAAAAATATCCGGTTTGCAAGGCAAATTATTGAGACCGTTATCGGCGAAATTACTGGACGAGACTGAAGCGGAAAAGCAAGGAAAAATAAATCGGGATAAGCTATTGGATATTAGCGGTCGATCGCGACAGAGGCAGCTGGAATTAGTTAAAAAATATAAGATCAAGGAATATACTAATCCGGCTGGCGGTTGTTTATTGACCGATCGAGAATTCAGTAACAGACTGAAGAAGATGATTGACTATTGGTCAGATTGTGATATAAATGATATTGATTTATTAAAAAATGGCAGAATACGCTGGTTAACGCTAAAGGACGCTAAAGAACGTCAGGGTAATAATAAAATATTAGTGGTAATAGGCAGGGACAAAAAAAATAATGAACAATTAGAGAGATTGAAACAACCAGGAGATATATTAATAGAGTTGGTAAAGGAAGTAGGACCGACGAGTTTAATCAGAGGAGCCAGGAATAGGGAATTAGGAATTAGGGAATTTGACTTTGAAGTGCCTAAAGAACTGAAGATAGATGAATTGGAATTGGATAAGGAAAAAAGCGAAGAGGAAGTTATTAATTTTGCCTTAATGTTAACCGGGTATTATGCTACTAAGACGAGAGGAAAGAAAATTAAAATAAATATAAATATAATAAAATAATAAATTAATAATTTAATAATAAAAACTATGATGATTATCTATTGGATTATTTTGGTCGTTATTGTCATTGCTATTTTGGCGATAATCGCCATGTACAACGGATTAATCCGTTTAAAAGTGCGCGTTGACGAAGCCTGGAGCGATATTGACGTGCAACTAAAGCGTCGGCATGATTTAATTCCCAATTTAGTGGAAACGGTTAAAGGTTATGCGGCTCATGAAAGAGAAACTCTTGACAGCGTGGTTAAGGCGCGTAACCTGGCTATGCAAGCCGGCAGTGCACAGGAAAAAGCCAAGGCGGAAAATGCTTTAAGCCAGACTTTAAAATCAATCTTCGCTTTAGCCGAAAGCTACCCTAATCTAAAAGCTAATGATAATTTTTTGGAACTGCAAAGAGAATTAACCGATACCGAAGATAAAATTCAGTCTGCTCGTCGTTTCTACAATGGCAACGTGCGCGACTTTAATACCAAGCTGCAAGTTTTTCCCACTAATGTAATGGCAGGGATGTTGGGCTTTAAAGCTAGAGAATTTTTTGGCGTGGAAGATGAGGCGGAAAGAGAAGCAGTTAAGGTAAAATTTTAGTTTTTAGTGTCATTCTGGAGGGAGCGCCAGCGACCGATAGAATCTCGTCGAGATCCTATCGCTCCTTTCAGTCGCTCCAGGATGACATTATCGTATGTCAACTTTATATACTCAAATTGATTCCAACAAACGTAAAACCTGGCTTTTACTGTCGGTATTTTTCGTAGCCATTATTTTAATCGGTTATGTTTTTAGTTATGCCTTGGATGATGTCAGCATTTTATATTTTGCTGTAGGTTTTAGCATAATTACTTCCCTTTTAAGTTATTGGTATAGCGATAAGCTGGTTTTGGCCATGAGTTCGGCTCAAGAAATCGATCACGATACCAATCGTGAGTTATATCATCTTGTAGAAAATCTTTGTATTACTGCCGGCTTGCCCACGCCTAAAATATACTTAATTGATGATACGGCACCCAACGCTTTTGCCACTGGTCGAGATCCGCAACATGCGGTAATCGCTGTAACTTCTGGTTTATTACAAAAACTAGAAAAGACGGAATTGGAAGGTGTAATTGCTCACGAACTATCCCATGTCGGAAACCGGGACATCTTATTGGCTACTTTAGTGACAGTTTTGGTGGGCATGATAGTACTTTTGGCCGATTGGTTCAGGCGTTGGACTTTTTGGGGAGGTGGCAGGCGCAGGAGCGGTGACCGTGAAGGCGGCCAATTACAATTATTAATATTTATTGCAGCTTTAATTTTATCAATTTTAGCGCCTTTATTTGCTTATTTAATGCAGTTTGCCATTTCCAGAAAAAGAGAATTTTTAGCCGATGCTGACGGAGCACTGCTGACTCGTTATCCTGAAGGCTTAGCTAGCGCCTTGGAAAAGATTGCGGCCGATCAAGAACCGCTGGAAGTAGCCAATCGTGCCACAGCTCATCTCTATATCACGTCACCTTTTAAGGAAGACGAAGAACATAAGATTAGTTTTTGGACTAAATTATTTATGACGCATCCACCGATTGAGGAAAGGATAAAGGCATTAAGAGGTATGAGTTTTTAATATTAAAATTATTAATTAAAAATGCAAGGAGGTAAATACAATCGCAGATCTATCAGGTTGAAAGGTTATGATTATAATCAGGACGGTATGTATTTTATAACGATATGTACGCAGGACAGAAAATGTTTGTTTGGTGAAATAAAAGACGAAGAGATGATATTAAATAGCATAGGTGAGATGATTGAAAAATGGTGGTGTGAATTAGGAAATAAATTTAATAATATAGAATTAGATGAATATATTATAATGCCAAACCATTTACATGGTGTAATATTTATCGTAGGGGCAGACCCATACGTTTGCCTGGTAGGGGCAGACCCATACGTTTGCCCGGTAGGGGCAGACCCATACGTTTGCCCGGTAGGGGCAGACCCATACGTTTGCCCGGTAGGGGCAGACCCGCGTGTCTGCCCAAAATTACAGGGCAAACACATAGGTTTGCCCCAACGGGGTTCGCCCCTACCGGAGATAATTCAATGGTTTAAAACAATGTCCACCAACGAATATATTAGGAATGTTAAACAATATAATTGGCCGCCGTTTAATAAAAAAATCTGGCAACGCAATTATTATGAACATATTATTAGAAATGAACAATCCTTAAATAAAATCCGCAATTATATCTTTAATAATCCTGGCGGCTGGCAAGATGATGTAGAAAATTTAAAAATCTATAAAACGATAACAGATCAACAAAGAAGAAATTATTATAAAATATAATTAATAAATAATTAGCGATACGCGATATGAGATGCGCGTTAGGCGAAAAATTATATGACCACACAACAAATTTATCAACTGGCGGTGCAAATGGGCATTAAAGCCGATTTGAGAGGAGAGAAAAAAGTTAAAAAATATTTGGCTAATACCAAGAAGAAATATGACAAATTAGATAAAGAGGCAAAAGCTGAATTTGACTTAGAGAAACTTACCAATCCCTACAGCGATACAAGAATTTTAGTTGATAATAACAAAAAAGCGAAAAAAAAAGTTTTAACCGGTATTGATATGGAAGGTGCGGAAATACTTTTGGCGGATAAACTGGGTGACGTAGACTTGATCATTTCCCATCATCCGGAAGGCAAAGCTTTAGCCGATTTGCATGACGTGATGGACTTACAAGCGCAAGTTCTGGCGGATTATGGAGTGCCGATTAATGTGGCCGAATCATTAATTAAACCTAGAATCTCGGAGGTTAGTCGGGGTTTGTCGTCGATCAATCATAATCGGGCGATAGATATGGCAAAACTACTTAAAATAGACTTCATATGTACTCATACGATTGCGGACAATTTAGGCGCTAGTTTTTTAAAAAAATTATTAAACAGAAAAAGGCCGGAAACCGTGGAAGAAATTTTGGAGCTATTAAAAGAGATCCCGGAATATAAACAAGCGATGGATTTCAAGGCTGGGCCAAAACTTTTTGTTGGTAGTCCAGAAAATAGTTGCGGTAAAGTGGCTTTGACTGAGTTTACTGGAGGCACTAGCGGATCAAAGGAAATGTATGAAAAGATGTCTCAAGCCGGTATCGGTACTATCATCGGTATGCATATGGGCGAGGAACATCGCAAACAAGCAGAAAAGCATCATCTTAACGTGGTGATTGCTGGACATATTGCTTCAGATTCCCTAGGTATGAATCTATTTTTGGATCAGTTAGAAAAAAGAGGTATCAAGGTAATTCCTATATCCGGTCTGATCAGAATCAAAAGACTAAATTAATTGCTAGAACAATCTTAATAATAGTTAGGGGCAGGTATAAACCTGTCCCTACATTTTATTATAATTTTGTTGTATAATATAGATATAAGCCCGATTATTTTAAGAACATAAAAGATAGCTCAGACTTTTCGATAGAAGAAGATAACTAACATAGATTATAATCTATACTTATGTCAAAAGTATCAGCCATACAATTAGAAAGAAAGATTGCTACTAATAAATGGGTAATTAATGCTCGTTGGTTTTATATGGTTGGTATTTTTTTAATCGGTATTTTATCTAAAATGATCAGTAAATCTAATGTTGGTTTTTCTTTTACGGCCATGGCCTCGCTGCTCTTAAGCTTTTTTCTCTTTAATTATATATTTTATTTTTTAATTAAACAGATTGAAAAAACCGAATCCACGGCTTTATTAAATATAACCAGCTATGCCTTGATAGTTGTTGAACTTATTTATTTTACTATCATTATGCATCTGGCCGGCGGAGTTGAAAGTATTGCCACTGTTTTTTTCTTTTTACCAGTAATTTCCACCTCATTAATGTTTGGAGCCAGCGGTTCGGTGATTACCGCACTTATTTGCGGTCTATTAGTAAATATTTTGGTAATTTTAGAATATTTTGGTTATATTTCCCATATTTCTCGTTATGGTATTGACACTTTGGAATTTAAAGACATATCAATCGCTTTAACTAAAACAATTACTATTTCAATTTTTTATATTATTGCTGGTTTTTTCGCTGGTTTTGGCGCTAATATACTTTTAGCTAGAGAAAAATCCCTAGAAGGGGAGGCAAGTAAGTTAAATAAACAGGCGGAAAAGTTAATAAAACGTGATCAGGAATTAACCAATTTAAATAAAGAATTGGACAAAAAAATCAAAGAATTAGAAAGCTTTCAAAAGTTAGCTGTAGGCAGAGAATTAAAAATGATAGAATTAAAAGAAGAAATTAATAAATTAAAAGACCAGTTAACAAAAAAATAATTTTATTATTGATTATATTGCAAACCTAAAAGTTTGATATTTTAATTATGAAAGAAGAGAATTTAAAATATAAAAAAACTATATTAGAAAGAGATCAAGAGATAGAAAAGTTAAAGATAGAATTAAAGAAATTCAGAGAAGGATATCAAAGTAGAGTTAAATCAAGTACGATAGAACCAGGCAAAAGTTACAGAGAGTTAGCTCAATCAACCAGCAAATTGGAAACGGCTCACCAGGAATTACAAAAGTTAAAAGAAGATTTAGAAGAAAAAGTTAAGGCTAGAACGAAAGAACTTCAGGAAAAAGTTGACGAATCAGCCAAAACTAAAAAAGCCTTGATGAATATTTTAGAAGATATTGAAGAAACCAGAGAAAGAGCAGAAGAAGAAAAAAATAAAACCGTTGCGATTATAACTAATTTTATTGATCCGATTATTATTTTAGATAGACGTAATAAAATAAGTATGATTAACCCCTCTGCCCAAAAAGTTTTTGGTCTTTCCTCTTCGGATTTAGGCAGAGTTATTTCTTCTAGTAATCAATTTAGTTTAGAAAATTTTAGAAAAATTATTAAAATAGATTATACGGTAAAACAAATTAAAAGCGGTGAAGACGGTAATTTTATTGGCGAAGAAGTAAATTTTAAACACGATAATCAGGATAACATTTATAAAATTATTACGGCTAAAGTCAAAGGTGGACAAAATGAATTTTACGGAACAATGAAAATATTTTATGATTTAACTAGAGAAAAAATGATTGATAGATTAAAGACGGAGTTTATTTCAATCGCCGCTCATCAATTACGTACGCCTTTATCGGCTATTAAATGGGTGATAAAGATGGTGTTGGACGGCGATGCCGGTAAATTAAATAAAGAGCAAAATGATTTATTGACTAAAGGATATAAAAGTAATGAAAGAGTCATCAATTTGGTTAATAATTTGCTCAATGTTTCTCGAATTGAAGAAGGCAGATTTGGTTATAGTTTCGCTAATTGTGATTTTCAAGAGATTTTAGATGTAGTACTAGAAAATGTGGAGAGGCAGGTTGCCAAGAACCACTTAAAATTAATCATTAATAAACCTAATAAATTACCTCTGGTTTATTTTGATAAAAACAGAATTATTTTAGCCTTTCAAAATTTATTGGATAATGCCATAAAATATACGCCGGAATTTGGCAAGATTGAGTTAAATATTGAAAATCGAGAGGAAATATTAAAGATTACCATTAAGGATAGTGGTATCGGCATACCCGAACGTGATCAAATAAAACTTTTTTCTAAGTTTTTCCGAGCAGCTAACGTCATTCGTTCAGAAACCGAAGGTACTGGTTTGGGTTTATTTATTGCTAAAAATATCATTGACAGACATGGCGGAAAAATTTTTATAGAAAGTCAAGAGGGTAAAGGTACAACCGTAGATTTTACCCTGCCAATCCATGCTAAAACTAACCCCACGCCTTAAGTAGCCGGCGGCGAGACTGGGTTTTACCGTTAGGTTAAAACCAGTTATTAAATAACTTTTTATTTACCAGACCAGGTTAAGATAAGTCATAAATTATGCCAACCAATCATCAATCAATCGAAGATTTGATTAGCGCATCTCAAGGACAACAACCAGGAGATGAAAGTGCCCAGACTAAGTTTCAACTTAAGCAACAGGAGCTAAAAATTAAGGAAATTGAAAGGTTAACTAAACAACAAGCGGCAAAGTTAGGCGTACTTTACGTTAACCTTTTTGGTTTTCCCATTAGTCCTGAAGCAATAATTTTAATAAAAGAAGAAGAGGCACGTCAGCTGTCAGTAGTTTGTTTTTATTTTGATGGTAAAAAATTAAGCCTGGCTGCTTTACAACCCAAGAGTGAGGTAATACTAGATTTATCTAATAAGCTTGCCGGTAAATATTTTACCGATAATGAAATTTATTTAGTTTCCCAAAATAGTTTAGACTATGCTTTAAGGGTTTACCAAACCATTTCTAAACCCCGAGAAGTAATTAAAGGAGTAAAAATAACTCAGGTAGATTTGGATAAATACAGCGGAAAATTTTCTAGTTTTCGCGATCTACAAGAACAAATTAACCAGGCTCAAACCACCGATATTGTTACCATGATTATGGCAGCGGCTATTAAGTCTAATTCTTCGGATATTCATATTGAGACGGAAGAAAAAGAAATTAAGATTCGTTTTAGAATTGATGGAGTTTTGCATGATGCCGCTAGTTTAGGTAAAGAGATGCGGGATAAAATTATCCCTCGGATGAAGTTACTGGCCGGGGTGAAAATAAATATTATTGATAAACCCCAAGATGGTCGGTTAACGATCTATTTAAAAGATGACAGAATTGATATCAGGGCTTCATTTTTGCCGACCTCGTATGGTGAAAGTGTAGTGATGAGACTGCTTCGTTCCAGCGAGGTTGGTTTAGAGTTCGAAGATTTAGGTATCCGCGGTAAGGCTTATGACCAACTTAAAAGGGAAATAGAAAGACCAAACGGCATGATCATAACTACCGGTCCAACAGGTTCGGGTAAAACTACCACGCTTTATGCCATTTTAAAAAAATTAAATAATCCGGAAACTAAGATTATTACCATAGAAGATCCGATTGAATATCAATTATCAGGAGTTAATCAGTCGCAAATAAGCAGTAATTATACTTTTTCTCAAGGCTTGCGTTCAATCGTGCGCCAAGATCCGGATATTATTATGGTTGGTGAAATCCGTGATTTAGAAACCGCGGAAATTGCCATTCAGTCCGCTCTAACCGGTCATTTAGTTTTATCAACCATCCATACTAATGATGCTGCCGGTTCGGTACCTAGATTTTTGGCCATGGGGGCAAAATCATTTTTGTTAGCGCCCGCACTTAACGCTATGATTGGCCAAAGATTAGTTAGGAGGCTATGCCCCGACTGTAAACGGGAAGCGGAATTAGATAAAACTTTATTCAACCGCCTAAAAGAGCAACTACAAAGTTTACCCGATGAGGATATAAAGAAAATTGATTTTAATAATTTAAAATTTTATCAAGCCGTAGGTTGTAAAGCCTGCCAAGGCATTGGTTATAAAGGCAGAATTGGTATTTACGAAGTAATGACTATGAATATTGAGATTGAAAGATTAATCCTATCGGGTCATGTTAGTGAATACGATTTACGTAATAATGCGGTTAAGAACGGTATGATTACTATGGTGCAAGATGGTTTATTTAAAGCGATTGACGGTATAACTAGCGCGGAGGAGGTGTTTAGGGTGTCAGAATAAAATATAATGCGAATCTACAAATGTATGCGAATGCTGCAAATTAAAATTAATATTCAAATAATTTGAATAAATAATATTTGAGGTATTTGAATGATAATTTGTAGATTAGAATTAATTATGATAAATAAAAAATTTATTCAACAATTAAAAAAGAATTACGGCGACCATGAAAGCGAACGCCGGCAGATTATTAGCTTATCTAATGTAGTTTTGCACGACTCCAAAAGAGTTATTTTCGCTGTGCATCGAGAAAATATGACTAGAGCCGAGGAATCTTTAAGTGAGATCGAGAAAATTTTAGCAACTTTAGAAAAGAAATTCGGCCATAATCGTTTAGTCGAAGAAGGCGCCTATAAAGCCGGTCTGGAAGAATACGTTGAAGCTAAATTATTTTACACTTTAATTACCGACGATAAAATCGATGCTATTAAAGATCTAGAAATCAATGCCGAAAGTTATTTATCCGGTATCAGCGATTTGACCGGTGAGTTGGTTCGCCATGCGGTAAATCAGGCGGCTACGGGCAAGGTCAAAGAAGTGGCAAAAATAAAAAGCATCATTGACGATATAATGGCGGAATTAATTGAGTTTGATATGACCGGTTATCAGAGGACGAAATACGACCAAGCTAAAATGAATTTAAGGAAGATAGAACAAATTAACTATGAGATAAATTTACGTAAAAAATAATTTATGCCTGAATTAAATAAAAACGATTTAGTCGGACCAAATCCGGAAAAGAAACAGCCCAGATCGATGCAAAAAATATTTTTGGCTGTTTTTTTAATTATGGTCATAAGTTTAGCGTCAGTTTATCTTTGGCGAACCGGCGGCAGTTCGATAATAAAAACTTTTCTGGCTAAAAATAACGCTAATAAAACGTCACCGCCAGAAGGCGACAAGGCATTATTCAGTTTGAATCTGACTAAGCCGGTTTTCGCCCAGGCGGAGGAAACTAGCGCTTCGGTCATTCCGGCTATACCGGTTTATGAAATTAAAGCTAGCCAGCTGGAAAATCTCGGCAGTTTTAAAAAGGAAAATATTAATTTTAGCCAATCCGAATTAGCCGCTCTGGAAAAACCCAGTTTCTTTTTAACGGAAAATAACTTAATTAAGGAGCAAAGCAATAGCGGCTTGGATGATTTCGCGGATACTTATCGTTCTTTTATGGGTAATACCGATGAGCATTATCGAGAACCGCAAAATTCGCTATTTATTACCAGTGATTTCGGTTTGCATTTATATCATCTATTAGTCGATCGCAGCTTTCAGGCGATTGAAGAAGCTAAATTCCAACCCAAGCTTCGGGAAATGACTAAGACTTTATTTATCGATTCGATCAACAATTATAATAATAGTTCTGACGTAAAATTAAAACAAAGCTATAAAGAGTTAAGTATCTTTTATTTAATTCCTTTAGTAGTTCTCGACGCCGGTTTGTCAGCCACAGCGCAGTTAAAGCCGGAAGACTTTCCGGATTATGCCCAATATATCCAGGCTTTAGACCAAGCGCAAATTAATCAAAGCCAACAAAAGTTAAGTTTCTCTTTAACGGGAAAAAGTTATAATGGCTTAAATTTACCAGACGATATTTTTATTACAGCTAAAGCAGAATTGGAGTTAATCAGTGCCGCCAAAGGCATTGCATCTTCGCCTTTCTTTACTCCATTACGGTCGGAATTTAAAAACGATTATTCTCAATTCGTACCGCGCTCGCATTACACCAAAAATAATATTTTAAAAAGTTATTTTATCGCGATGATGTGGTTTGGCCGGATGGGGTTTACAATAAAAGATACGGCTTTAACCCGAGACGCCCTACTTATAACCGGACAAATTAATAACCTAACGGTCGGTAGTTCTAGCTTAGCGAGGATGTGGTCGGACTTATCGGCCACGATCGATTTTTTCGTAGGTGAAACCGACGATCTAACCGCCAGTCAATATACGGCTGAAGCTAAAAAAGTTTTTGGCGGAAGCATTTCTTATGCAAATCTAGTGAACGATGATCAGCTTCAACGATTTATTGCTGCAGCAAAACAGGATTTGCCCAAGCCAAAAATTTTATCCGAGGCCATAATGATGAATGCGGTAGATGAAAAAACCAAAGAAGAACTATTAGCTGATACCATGCAATTCCGTTTTATGGGCCAAAGATTTACGCCTGATGCTTATTTTTTAAATCGTCTAACTCAAGGCGACGAAGCGCCTGATCCGGAAACCGGCCAGAAATTACCCTCTATGCCTACGGCTTTAATGCCGCTTTCGCTTATTGCCCCGGAGAATAAAACGGTTAAGCCTTATCTTGATAATTGGGTTACCGAACAAGCACCTCAATCGGATAAAATCATCGCCAAAGTTTACGGTCAGCTTAAGGCAGAAATTTCCGCTTATACCGAGGCTACCTGGACGCAAAATATTTATTGGAGCTGGCTAAATTGCTTTAGGTCACTATTGGCCGATTACGGCTTAGGCTATCCGCTGTTTATGACTGGACCGGATTGGCAGAAGAAAAATTTAGGTACCACGCTCGGCTCATATACCGAACTAAAACATGATACCTTATTATATGCTAAGCAATCTTATGCTGAATTAGGTGGCGGCGGTGCGGAAGAACCGCCTTTGCCGCCGGTAGTTAAAGGTTATATCGAACCGGATTTAGTTTTTTGGAATCGTCTAATAAACTTAGCTAAAACCACTAAAAACGGCTTAATCGCCAGAGAGCTACTGCCGGAAGAATTTATAACTCGTTATGATACTTTCATTAAAGCCGGAGAATTTTTTCAAAAAATAATAACCCAAGAGCTAGCTAATCAAGCGATCAGCACCGCTGACTTCGAGAAGCTTAGGACCGTACCGTCGGCTTTAAGTCAAATCGCCCAGCCGTTAGCTGGCCAAGAATTAACGGATAAAGACCGGCGCGCCGGTATTATCGCCGATATCCATACTGACGCGGTACATAATCAAATTCTGTACGAAGCTACGGCCAAGCCGTATATTATTTACGTAGCAGTAAAAGATACAAACGGCACGCGCTTGACCCGTGGCGCGGTCTATAGCCATTATGAATTCGCCAATCCGATTGACGGCCGTTTAGCCGATGAAGATTGGCAAAAGAAAGTTTATGAAGGTTCAGGCGCTTTACCTGAAGCCGACCAATGGACCAAGGACTTAGTCAAATAGTTTATGGCAACTAAAATCTACCAAGTTAAATACCTGATAGGCCTATTAACAGTAGGCCTATTAACTTTGTCTGGTTTTATATTTTTTTCTACGATAATAATTTTTAATGCCGAAAATTTTTTGAAACGAAGTTTAAGCAGCCGAGAAATTATTAGTGCCAGTCCAGCCGATAAAAATTTTTACGAAACGGCTTTTCGGTTCGTTAAAAATGACCGGCCGGTAAATGGGGAAATTATTGCCGCTATCACTCCGCACCATCTATTAGCGGCCGATTTAATCGCCGAACTTTATCAGACTATCGGTAAGGAAAAATTTAACACCATAGTATTAATCGGGCCTAATCATTATAATTTAGGACCAGACCAGATCCAAACCACATTAAACGAGTGGCAGACGCCTTATGGCTTACTTTCGGCCGATACTCAACTGGGTAAAAAATTATTAAGTGATAGTTTAGTCAAAGAGAATAACGAAGTTTTTAAAAACGAACATTCTATTAACAGTCAAGTTTCTTTTATAAAAAAAGTTTTTCCCTTGTCCACTTTTTTACCTCTGATTTTAAAAAGCGGCACTAAGCCGAACCAGGCAGAGGAATTAGCTCGAGGGATAATTAAGGCGGCCGGCAATAAAAGGATTTTAGTTATCGTTAGCGTCGACTTTTCCCATCAGACGACAAATCTAACCGCCCAGGCTAATGACCAAGTCAGCCTAAAAACGCTTAATGATTTTAATTTCGATCAGGTCGATAAATTAGCCGTTGATTCGCCGGCAGCGCTTTATACCTTAATGAAATATTGCCAATTAAAAAATAGCCAATTCCAGCTGATTACTAACACTAATTCGGCGTTACTTTCCGGCAACCTAGATCTAGCCGATGTTACGAGCTATTTAACCGGTATCTTTATATTGCCGTCTAATAGTTTATCAGTCAAAGGATTAAATTTACTTTTTTTCGGCGATATTATGCTGGACCGCCATGTCGGCGAAAAAATCAAACAAAATAGCGTAAATTGGCTCTTGGGCGATTTACCAAATAAGCTAAAATTTTACAGCTATGATTTAATCTCGGCTAATTCAGAAGGTGCAGTAACTAATAAAGGCGATCATTACTCACCGGTAATAGACTATGATTTTGCTTTTTCACCTGAAGTTGTTAGTGAATTAAAACAGTATCATTTTAATTTTTTTAATTTAGCCAATAATCATTTAGCCGATCAGGGTGAGCGGGGCGTGATTGAGACGGAAAATAATTTAGATAATTTAGGTGTTAATTATTCCGGTTGTACTGACGGCGTTGTCAGTGACTGTAGCAGTAAAATTATTGAGCTAGCGGGGAAAAAATTAGCTATGGTGGGTTTAAGCATGGTTTATCATGATTTTAATTTGGCCGAAGCTGAAAAAATCATTAAAGATTTAGTGGGTAAATGCGATACGATAATTGTAAATATTCATTGGGGAAACGAATACCAGCATCAATATAATAAAAAGCAGCAGCAAGTTGCCCACAATTTAATTGATAGCGGTGCCGACATAATTATTGGCCATCATCCGCACGTGGTTCAGGGAATCGAAGTATATAAAGCTAAGCCAATTTTTTATTCATTGGGCAATTTTATTTTTGATCAATATTTTTCTTCCGATACGCAACAAGGCTTAGCCGTTGGTATAAACTTGACCAATCAACAGAAGACTATTTTTCTTTTCCCTGTAAAATCTGTACTAAGCCAGGTCGAGTTGATGTCTGGCCAAGAAAGAGATAAATTTCTAGAAAATCTAACCGGCTGGTCAATAGCCGATGGAGTAACATGGGAGCAAATAAAAAATGGCAAACTTATATTTTATGACTAAAAATTATATCTTAGCCATAGCGACTTTAATGGGAACGATTATCGGGGTAGGTATATTCACTCTACCTTTTGTTGTTAGTCGGGCTGGCATAATTTCACTCTTTATTTATTTTCCTTTATTAAGTTATCTGCAATACCTGTTGCATCTGCATTTTGCCGAAATAATACTGTCGACCAGAGACAAACATCGCCTGCCTGGTTACGCGGAAAAATATGTCGGCCAAAACGGCAGAAGCTTGGCTTTTATTACCGAAGCCTTGGGCGGCTATGGCTCTATCATCGCCTATATCATCGTGGGCGGAATTTTTTTACACCAACTTTTAAGCTCATTAATCGGTGGTAACCTGTTATTTTATACGACGGTTTTATTTATTTTTGAAGCTGGAGTGGTTTTTTTCGGTTTAAGATTAATTGCCAGCTTGGAATTAATTTTAACTTTATTTTTGGTGATAGTGATCGGTTTAATTATTTGGAAGGGATATAATTTTATCAATTTAGATAATTATCAATTAGTTAACTTTAAAAACATTTTTTTACCTTATGGGCCGATCTTCTTTGCGGTTGGCGGCGGCGCGGCTATTCCGGAAATTTGCCGGTTGCTAGATAAAGAAAAAAAGAAAATCAAAAGCGCTATCGCTTGGGGTACTTTTATTCCCGCTTTTATTATGATGATTTTTGCCATCACGATTGTAGGCATAACCGGCGTAAATACCAGCGAAGACGCTTTAAACAGTTTAAAATTAATTTTTTCCAACGGTATAATTACCTTGGCTTATTTATTCGGTTTGTTTGCTATTTTCACTTCTTTTATTGTCATAGCGCAAGCGTTAAAAGAAATTTATATTTGGGATTTAAAAATCAATCGGTCTTTAGCATGGGCTTTAGCATGTTTAATTCCTTATTTATTATTTTTATCTGGTTGGAATAACCTAATCAAGATCGTCGGTTTTACCGGAGCGGTAACCGGCGGCTTATCCGGCATAATCTTAATTTGGCTGCTTTTTAAGGTTAAGGCCAGACCTGACATCAAATCGCCGATTAAAAATAAATTGACTAAAATTAAAGCCTGCTTTTTATCATTACTTTTTATTTTGGGATTAATTTACGAAATTTGGAATTTAACTCACTAATTTTTATAAAAGATTATGAAATTTGTTATAATCGCCGACATTCATGATAATTTAAAAAATTTAAATAAATGTTTAAATTGGTGTAAACGAGAGATAGTAGACGGTCTAATTTGTTGCGGCGATTTGGCTAATAGTGAAACTTTAAGATACTTGGTGCTAAACTTCAAAAATGACATTTTTTTAGTTCGAGGAAATTTAGAGATTTATGATAAAATTGAAGTAAATTTATATGACAATATTAATTATTTAGGTAAGTACGGCGTGGTTAGACTTGACGGTAAAAAAATAGGTATTTGCCATGAGCCAGTTTTTATTGATAAAATCATAGAGCAAGGTAATTGCCAGCTTATTTTTTACGGCCATACTCATAAGCCGTGGATTGATAAAAGAGATAATATCACCATTGTCAACCCCGGAACCTTGGGCGGAGTATTTACCAAGGCCACTTTTGCTGTTTGGCAAACAGAGACCAATAATTTAGAATTAAAAATATTGGAATTAATCTAATCTGTGAATTATATGCTAGATGAAATTAAAAAAGTTGCTCTGACCACAGTAAAACAAGCCGGGGAAATATTGGTCAAAGAATACCGTAAATTTAATCGTCAAGAAATAAAGTTAAAATCACATCATGAAATTTTAACCAAGGCCGATTTGTTTTCCGAAGAAGTTATTATTAGGCAGATTAAAAAAAATTTTCCGAGTCATTGTTTAATTTCCGAAGAGCAGGGCAAAGTTAATGGTTGTTCAGATTTTTGTTGGTATATTGATCCGCTTGACGGCACGACTAATTTTTTTATGCATGATCCTTTATGGGCGATTTCATTGGCCTTAGCTTATCAACAAGAAATTATTTTAGGTATAATTTATGCACCACTTCTTAACGAGTTGTTTGTAGCCGAAAAAGCGGCCGGGGCTTGGCTTAACGGTAAGAAAATTTTTGTTTCGGTTATTAGTCAGGGTAAGGTTTTAAATACTTTTTGTCATGGAAAAAAATTAGCGGACATAAAAAAAGCTTTAATTTATTACCGCAAACAAAAATTAATAGATTTGGACTGCCGTCAGCTTGGTTCAGCCGCTTTAGAATTAGCTTATGTAGCAATCGGAAGAGTTGAATCGTTTGTTGCACCCGGGGCAAGCGATTGGGATGTAGCCGCCGGAGTAATATTGGTAAGAGAAGCTGGCGGTAAAGTGACCGATTTTAACGGCCGACCTTGGCGTTTGGGCCATGGTGATATTGCCGCGAGCAATGGTAAAGTGCATCAACAGATTTTAAGAGTGATAAATAGTAAATAGTAGGCTTATCTGCCTTTAGCATAAGATTTCTACCCCTTTAGTTATTTATGAAAAAAATATTTATTTTAATTATAACTTTAATATTTTTATGCTCTTGTGCTAAGCAGCAAGAGATTAAACCTATGTATAAATCAATTAGACAGCCGGCGGTGGCAGGGCAGTTTTATCCCGAAGATAAAGAAGAATTGAAGAAGCAAATTAATAAATATTTAGCCGCTGCACCCGAGCAAAAAATAGCCGGTCAGGTTAAAGCTATGATGGTGCCACATGCCGGTTATGATTTTAGCGGTCCGGTAGCGGCTTATGGCTATAAGTTACTTGTTGGCCAGAAAATAAAAACCATTGTCTTAATCGGTAATTCTCACCATGATTATTTTTCCGGTCTAGCCATTGAGGCGAGTGATTCCTGGCAAACGCCTTTAGGCATGGTGGAAGTAGATCAAGCCTTAGCTAAAAAGCTGGTGGCGGCCGAAAGTGATATTAAATTTAATAGTCAACCTCATCAGTACGAACATAGTCTGGAAGTACAATTACCATTCTTACAAACAGTTTTAACCGAGGGATTTAAGATTGTGCCGATTTTATTTGGTAACGAACCGGGCGATGATTGGCAAAAACTGGCCCAAGCTCTGACAAAAAATTTAGGACCCGATGATCTGGTGATAGCTTCTTCTGATATGTCTCATTATCCTGCTAACGATGATGCCCAAAAAATTGATCAAGCTACTTTAGAAAAAGTTAAAGCGGGTCAAGTAACAGAATTGGAAAAGTATATTAACCAAGTTGAAGCTGAAAATGTTGCCGGAGAGCAAACTTTACTTTGCGGCGTTGAAGCGGTAAAAACGATTATGGCCTTGGCCGGGCAATTAAATTGGACACCAGCAGAAATTATCAAATATGCTAATAGTTGGCAGACCAGTAAGCTAGACGAAAATCGGGTAGTCGGTTATGGCGTGGTAGCATTTAGTCAATCGGCCGGACAAACAATTCAGTCAGATCAAGCCACTAGTACGGCAGCTGTTAATACCGGCGATTTAAATAATGAAGAGAAAGATAAACTATTGGAGATAGCCGTTACTACGGTAGAAGAATATGTTAAACAAGGTAAAATTCCCGATTTCACCATTAGCGATCAACGTTTAAATTGGCATGAAGGCGCTTTTGTGACTTTATATAAAGACGGTAAGCTGCGCGGTTGTATCGGACAAATTTTACCGACCGATCAACCGCTTTGGCTAGTAGTGCGGCAAATGGCGGTGGCGGCTTGCAGCCAAGATAACCGTTTTACAGCGGTAAGCACCCGAGAACTAAAAGATTTAAAATTTGAAGTAAGCGTGTTATCGCAACCGGAAAAAATTGACGATTGGCATAAAATTGAATTGGGCAAACAGGGGGTAATCGTTAGCAAAGGTTTAAGAACCGGGGTTTTTTTACCGCAAGTGGCTACTGAAACCGGCTGGGGATTAGAGGAATTTTTAGCGCAGTTATGCTGGCAGAAAGCCGGACTGGCGCCGGATAGTTTTAAAACTGATCCGCAAGTAGAATTAGAAGTTTTCACCGCCCAGGTTTTTTCCACTGAATAATAATATATCGGTAAATAGTTATCCGAAAGAGGTTTAACCCCTGACGTAAAATCATTGACTAAATTAAATTTGCTGCTATAATTATCATACTTAATTAAAAAATCGGCTGGTTGGGAGGGTGCTCTTGAAGGCAGCTGACCTCAGGCAATAGGTTGAGGACTGCCCCATCCTTACTTTTTTGCCTCAGCGAGGTTAGTCCTTCCTTCAACCCTCCCAACTATATATTAGGAGGAAAAAAATTAAGAATCGCTTTGGGCAAGGCGCCGGTTTGATCCATTAAGTATTGACAATAACCAGTGCCTTGCCCTTTTTGCTGCCCGTTAATATTTAGAATGACGGGTTTTAATTTAAGTGAAAATATTGATGACTAAGAGCTTAGCTCCCAAACTTGGGAGCTAAGCTCCTTTCATACAGACTGGACAAAATTTTGATTTTTGCTAAGATTATTAACAGAGGCTGCTCCCAATTTAAACGAGAAAAGGAGGTGGCTACCGGAATCGTGGGAGCTAAAAGATAACCCCTTACAAAGGAGGAAAAAATGAAGAAGCTGTTTTCTTGGATACGTGGACGACCTTTGTTGTTGACGCTTCTCGTAGTACTCTTTGTCTTGACCATGCCTACTGTGGTTGGAGGGACCTCTTTGGCGGCGACCGAGGTAATGCCATCGACGGTCCAAAGCTATGCGACGATCACGATCTGGACGGGGGTGAGTTTGGGACACCAAAGACTGGTCCTGAACACCCAAAGCGCGGCCGATCAGCCCGATCGGGCGATGGCGGCTGTGGCGACCCTGAACGACTCCGGTGGCCGACTGAAATACAAACGGACCATATTGTCGACTGACGTAAACAGCGACCAAACTCGGACCCTATTATTGGCTCTCGCCTCTTCGTTCAACCCGGTGCTCCCTGTGGCGAATAAGGGATCGACATTGTCTACGGGATCGACCCTAGCGGAGGTAGCGGGCGTGACGATAACACGTATGCAGACTGCGGAAACAATCCGTGCCGTCTAGTTTTGCCCCTAGCGATAGGGGCGAAGTAAAAAGGGAAGGTGCGGCGCATAGCCCACGAAATTATCGTTCTTTTGAAATTTTAGCCGCACCTTTTTTCAAAAAGGCGCATCAACCCTGATATATACGGAATTATCCTGTAAATTATTATCAGGGTATTTTTATTGGAAAAAATATTTATAATATACAAAAAAAGGCGAGATTACGGAATCTCACCTTTAGATTTATGGAGGATGAAAATCCCCCCAACCCTCCCGCATCAAGTGCGGGACAGGCTCTTTATCAAGGGGGGCAATTATTTCAACATTTTAGCGAGAAATTGGCCGGTATAACTTTTTTTAACTTTAGCTATTTGCTTGGGCGTGCCAATGGCTACAATTTCACCGCCCTTGTCACCACCTTCAGGAC
>Ga0315282_10002271_pt1 | contig 35607 bp, 25 predicted proteins | sample YL17G07_20_MG_FD_203693 | JGI IMG/M metagenome (GOLD analysis project Ga0315282, IMG submission 203693) | Sediment microbial communities from Yellowstone Lake, YNP, Wyoming, USA - YL17G07_20 | ecosystem: Environmental > Aquatic > Freshwater > Lake > Sediment | place: USA: Wyoming | collected...
CCGGCCGACTGCATAACGGGCGCTGCCCTGGCTGCCCACGCGTCCAGGCTCGTGGGACTGCCAGCCGAGCCCAGGCGCCTCTACCCAAGGCCAGTCCGAGGGCAGCCCTCCAGCTGGTGGGACCCCGCGACGTGCTGGGCAACTGACCCCAACCACCCCGGGAACCCGGTCGGCTACATCGACGGCGGCGACTGGAATAACTTCGAGGGCTCCTTCGAGTTCTGGGGGCTGTACTTCACTGTGTTTCCGATCCATGGCCCAGAGGACCACCCGGCAGACATCCTGGCGCACTGGGGGAACTCCTACGCGTGCAAGTACTGGGACACAGTGAACAACCGATGGGCCTGGCACAGCAACGGAGAGGCCGGAGGGCACACCCTCGTGACCGGGCCATGACAGGCAACATGCGCGAGCTGCCAGTAGGGGGGACAGCCGGGACGCCCGCGACGCGCCCTCGCGGATTGCCCCAACGGGCGGAGTCTAGCCGATGTCGCCTGTTCGGCCTCGCGGTGGCCGGTACTCTCGTCTTCGGTGCAGGCCTATCACTTGCCCTGGGCTGCCACAAGCCCGGACGGGAGTCAGCTAGTGGGGCGCACGGGCGCGCATCTCCGAGCACGGCATCGGCAGACGTAGCTCCAATGCCAGTCCCGACCCTGCGTTGGGTGCCCCTAACTGAGTCCGATGTCCTGCCTCCCACAGCCGGGGAGGATGGGGTACTGCCGGTGGAGTTGGCAGACGCACTGCGCCAGGACGAGTACTGGGCACGCTGGCTAGAGGGCACGCAGTCTCACGTGGGCGGGCGGTCGACGGGGGGCATCACCCCGCCGGAGGGGGCCGTCAGCGAGACCGAGGGGTTGTTCGGGGCCATCTTCCGCTCGGAGCTGCTGCCTGTGTCACGAACCTGGATAGCGTACGAGCTGCCGCCGCTCGACGGCGAGGCCGCGAGCGACTGGCGGCCCCTTATGATCGCGCCTGCCTCCGCACAGGTCAGGGTCGGAGAAGACACGACCCGGACGCTCCTCACGGGGAGAGCGTGGCGCACTGGCGGCTCGATCGGGTTTGTCCTCAAGGCGGAACCGGCGCCCGTCGACGCCTGCCTTGAGGTCGCCTTCCCCGCCTCCGCCATCAACTGGCTCCCCGGCACGCTGGGGATGGGGGAGGTGACACACCGACCGGTCGCGGGAGGCATGGAGTGGCAGCACTGGACGCCGGCGAGCGAAGGGCGCCTGTCCGGGCTGCTGACCTGGATCTGGCCCATGTGCGTACGGAGCTGGTCCGATGGAGCGTGGCTCGCTGTGGCTGTGGCTCCGGCCTGGGGAGAGGGGATGGAGCGCCCCACGATGAGGAGCATCCCTAACTTCCTCAGACCCAACGTGCCCAGGGTCTCGCTCCAGCGAGTGAGCGAGCTCGATGAGCTGTTCCACCGCCGGGCGCCGGTGACGCCCGTCGAGAAGCTCACGGAGGACCTGTTCCGGCAGCCCGACCCCAGCGCGCGGACGCCGGGTGAGGACCTGATCGGGCCGCTCAACGCGCACCTGCGAGGCATGAAGGGGGACTGGCTCACACTGCTCGGCCAGGACGACTGGGCCCCGGGGGGCGTGGCTGCGGTACCCGCTGAGGTGCTCACGTACCTCAACGTCCCGCCCGACACGCAGACTTGGCAGGTCTCACTCGCCCACCATCCCGTCTTCGGCGATGCGAATGCGGGGCTGATGGTGATGGCTCGCGACCCCCAGCACTGGACGCACCTGGTGCAGTGGGTGATCGGGCCCGACAAGCTCGCTTTGACGATCGCGGACCGGCAGGGGCTCGTATGGTACGAGAACCCTATGATGGACCCCAGTGCCGACGGAGGCGCCACCACCGGTCAACACGCTGCGCGCGATGTGCCCCTGTTCTGCGGCGAGTACGGCTGGCGCTTGGCGCTCGCGCCCATGGACATCGAGACGAACGTGAACGGTGAGGGCGTGGTGCTCACGCCCAAGCCGGACACGCCATTCGGGCTGCTCGGCGAGGAGCGTGTGGGCGACCAACCGTGGGCCAAGTGCCGGATCTACATCGACGAGGCCGTCGAGCACTTCGTCTTCGACCTGCCGAAAGAGGGGTAGTACCATCACGCAGGGGGCGACGGGGCAGTCCCTGCTCCGTTGCCCCCACCTCCCCTCACTCCGGCCGCATGAGCGGGAAGAGAATCACTTCGCGGATCGCCTGCTTGTCGGCCAGAAGCATCAGGAGCCGGTCGATCCCTATCCCGAGGCCGCCCGTCGGCGGCATTCCGTACTCCAGTGCCTCCAGGAAGTCCTCGTCCATCGGGTGTGCCTCCTCGTCCCCGGCAGCCCGGTCCGCCGCCTGGGCCTCGAACCGGCCCCTCTGGTCAATCGGGTCGTTCAGCTCGCTGAACGCGTTGGCGAGCTCCTGGCCGCACACGATGGACTCGAAGCGCTGCGTCAGCTCCGGCTGGTCCGCCTTGCGTTTCGCGAGCGGGGAGATCGTTACCGGGTGCTCCGTAAGGTGCGTGGGCTGGATGAGGTTGGGCTCGACGAACTCGTCGACGAGCTTCTTCAGCACCGAGGCCGCGTTACGGCGTCCGTCGAGTTTGAGGCCCCGGCTGCCCGCGAGTCGGGCCGCGGCTTGATCGTCGGCAAGGTCCGCTATGCCGCAGCCCGCGTGCTCCCGGAGCGCCTCGTCGATCGTCAGCCGACGCCAAGGCGGGGTGAGGTCGATCTCATGTCCCGCGAAGCTGATCTGCAGGCCGCCGCACACGGCTTGCGCGGCCGCGGCCACGATGTCCTCCGTGATCGTCATGATGTCCCGGAAGTCCGCGTACGCCCAATAGAGCTCGAGCATCGTGAACTCGGGGTTGTGACTCCGATCCATGCCCTCATTGCGGAAGTTCCGGTTTATCTCGAACACGCGCTCGAAGCCGCCGACGATGAGCCGCTTGAGGTAGAGCTCCGGCGCTACGCGTAGGTAGAGGTCCATGTCCAGCGCGCGGTGGTGAGTCATGAACGGCTGAGCGGCCGCGCCGCCGGGGATGGGCTGCATCATCGGCGTCTCAACCTCTAGGAAGCCCCTGCCGGTGAGCATCTCGCGGATGGCCGCGACCATCCTGCTGCGTTTGCCGAACAGGTCGCGCACCTCGGGGTTCATGAGGAGGTCGAGGCAGCGCCTGCGGAACCTGACCTCAACATCGCACAGGCCATGCCACTTCTCCGGGAGCGGTCGGATCGCTTTGCCGATGATGTCCGCCTGGCGCGCCCGGATCGAGATCTCGCCGGTGCGGGTGCGGAACACCTCACCGTCCACGGCGAGGAAGTCGCCGACGTCGAGCAGCTTGAGCGCCTCGTAGGCCTCCTCACCCAGCACGTCCTGTGCGGCGAACACCTGTAGCGACCCCGACTCGTCGCGGAGATCCATGAACGCCGCCTTGCCGTGGCCCCGGCGCGCCATCGCACGGCCGCACACGCGCACGCGGGAGCCCTCGAGCCCGTCGAAGCCGGACTTGACCTCCGCGGCCGTGTGTGTGCGGTCGTAGCGAGTGGTGAGGAACGGGTCCCGACCTCGAGCTCGCAGCTCCGCGAGCCGCTGCAAGCGTACGTCGCGCTCGTCCACGGATGACCTCCTTGGCACGCGGAACGCCAAGGGACCGGCATCGCGCCGGTCCCTCGGATGTCCCTCTTGCTGTCGCGCGGGGGCCGGCGGCTCACCGGCCGATCTTGAGGACCCGGTACTTCACCGTTCCGGCCGGAGCCTTGACCTCGACGTCGGACCTGGCTTTCTGCCCGAGCAGAGCCCGCCCGAGGGGGGACTCGATCGAGATGCGGTCCTCATTCGGGTCCGACTCGAAGGAACTCACGATGCGGACCTCCCAGACGTCGTCCGCTTCGCGGTCCTTCAGCCGGACGATGGACCCGAGGCCGATCTCCTTGGTGGGGATGTCCTCCGGCTTCAGTGTCCTGGCGCGACGGATGACGTCCTCGAGCTCGCCGATGCGGCTCTCGATGATCGCCTGGTCCATCTTCGCGTTCTCGTACTCAGAGGTGTCGAAATCCTCGGCCGACTGCTTTGCCTCGCTGAGCCGTTTGCGCACCTCGGGCCTCTCGACCGTGCTGAGATGCTGGAGCTCGGCGCAGATACGGTCATACCCCTCTTGCGTGAGTATGATCTCCTCGTCACCTGTCATGCAGGACCACTCTCCCACAGGTCGAACGGGGATGCGAGAACGGCAGGTGGCGGAGGGAGGGGGATTCGAACCCCCGAGACGCTCGCGCGCCCAACGGTTTTCAAGACCGCCGCCTTAAGCCGCTCGGCCATCCCTCCGTACGCCGTAGTATACCCTGCCCACGTCCCGGTGATACCTAGACCGAGCCACACCGATTTCGGCGGGCAAGGCCATCAACCTGCTGCCGCGGAACCCACTTGTGGCGCGGTGAGGCGGGGCTAGGACACTCCAGTGTGTCCGAAGCCGCCCTCGCCGCGTCCGGAGTCCGCGACCTCAGCCACCTCGATAACCTCGGCCCGGGCCACCTGCGCCAGCACGAGTTGGGCCACTCGATCGCCACGGTTTACAACGAAGTCGCCCTCGCCGAGGTTGCACAGTATAACCTGAAGCTCGCCCCGGTAGTCCGAGTCGATTGTGCCCGGGGAGTTCAGAAGCGTAACACGGCTCTTCAGGGCCAGCCCGCTCCTCGGCCTCACCTGCAGCTCATAGCCCGGGGGCACCTCAACCTTGAGGCCTGTCGGCACAAGAGCGACCTGCCGCGGCGCGATCGCCAGGGGCTCCAATACGGCCGCTCTCACATCCATCCCGGCCGCGCCCGCCGTGGCGTAGCCCGGGAGCTCCAGCCCCTCACCGTGCGGCAGACGCATGAACCTCAGCCTCGCCGGCTTCCCGCTCATTCCCGCCTTCCAAGATTGTCGAGGGCCTGCTCGAGCGCTTCCAGTTCCTCGGGCATGACGTCGTGCTCGGGACGTCCGCCCTGGACCCGCCGGCAGTACGCGTCGAAGGAGTCCCGCCCGTGCAGGCCGGTGAACAGCACGCCGTTGCCTCGGTAGTCCACCAGGGCCAGCGAGAAGCTCATCATTCCGCCCATGTGATCGAACGCATCGAACTTCACGAGCCCGACGCCGCTGATGGTGCCGAGCAGCGCCTCCGCGAGCTGGTCCACTCTCTGTTGGTTGTCCTCAACGCGCCGATGCACAGTGCCGAGCAGCTCGAGGTACCTCGTTAGGTCCTCGGGGAACTCGATCTCTCCGAGGGCCGCGAGGAACCGCCGGTGCGGCTCCGCGAGCTTCAGGACACGCGCGTATGACAACGCTGAGAAGCCGACGGCAAAGGCCGCCAGCACGGCCGCCACGACGGCCAGCACCAGAGGCGCGCCACTCAAGTGCACCACCTCGCCTTCAAGCGGTAAGCGGGCGCCAAGAGGATAGCCAAAACGGGCCGCGGGGGCAATCGGGTGTCGTTATGCGCGTGGCGCCGTTGCCGACACAGGACCAGCCTACCCCCCGCCCACCTCGACAACCAGCTTGATGCACTCGCCCTTGCGGGTCGATGCGAAGTCGAAGGCCTCCGGCGCCTGCTCGAGCGGGTAGCGGCCCGTGACCATCGGGTCCAGGTCGATCCGTCCGTCGGCGATGAGGCGGACGCAGTCTGCGAAGCAGTTCGCGTACCGGAACACGCCGCGAACGTCGATCTCGCGTCCGAGGATCTCCATGACCTCCCAGGGGATGATCGACTCCGGCGGCAGCCCCACGAGGCACACTCGCCCCCCGGTTCGGGCCATCTTGAGCGTGCTCTGCGTAGTCGCGACCGCGCCGGCGGTCTCTAGCACGACGTCAGCGCCGCGGCCGTGTGTCGACTCCAGAACCCACTCGATCACGTCGCCGGTCGATGCATCGAGGGTCTCGGCGCCGAACCTGGCGGCGAGGGCCAGCCTGTTTGGCAGGACGTCGGCGGCCAGCACCCTTGTGGACCCCGCCGCGCGCGCCGCCTGCAGTGCGAGGAGGCCGATCGTCCCGCAGCCGAGCACGGCGACGGTGTCCCCGGGCCCGATGCGCGCGCGGCGGGCGGCGTACACCCCGACCGCGAGGGGCTCCACCAGCGCGCCCTCGTCGAGGCTCACGTTCTCGGGCAGCCGGTAGAGCAGGTCGTCAGGATGGATCACGTAGCCGCAGAGGCACCCGTCCACAGGCGGGGTGGCGAAGAAGACCACGTCCCGACACAGGTTGTAACGGCCCGAACGGCAGAACTCGCAGCACCTGCACGGGATGCCGGGCTCGACGGCGACGCGATCCCCTTCGCGGACGGCGCTGACGTCGCGCCCGCATGCGACCACCGTGGAGGAGCACTCGTGTCCCAGGATCATGGGCTGGTTGACTGTGTACTTCCCGATACGTCCGTGCTCGTAGTAGTGCACGTCCGAGCCGCACACACCGACCGACTCGACCCGCAATAGGCAGTCGCGCGGGCCCAGATCGTCCGCGGTGGGATCGGGCCTGTCTTCGATGCGAATGTCCAGCGGAGCGTGCAGAACGGCCGCTTTCATGTCACCCTCCTTGACGCGAGGCCACTCGGATGCCGAGCCGGCGGCGAAGCTCATCGGCCGACAAGCCCTCGACAAGCAGCCGCTTATCGCGCGACTGAGCGCCCGACACAATGCTAACCGTCGACCGGCGGACGCCCGCGGCCTTCGCGATCAGCTCGATCACGCGCTCGTTGGCCGCGCCCTCGACCGGCGGGGCGGTCGTGCGGACGCGGAGCCGCCCGTCGCGCACCTCGCCGATCGCGTCCTTGCGGCCTCGCGGCGTGACTCTGATAGCGACGACCGCGCCGTCCGGGCTGTCCTTGCACACCATCGGAATCACCTACCACCAGTGACCTCACGACGCAAGCAGCAGCATCACACCGACCATCCCGGCGTTCCAGATGCCGTGCAGCATGATGGAAGCCTTCAGCGAGCCGGTCGCCTCGCGGAGAATCGCGCAGGCAACGCCGATCAGCGCGAGCTGGGGCAGTACGGCGAGGTCCACATGGACGGCTCCGAAGACGAGCGAGGTGAGTGCGATCGCCCAGACCGGCCCCGCGTATCGGCGAACGGGCGCGTAGAGCGCGCCCCTGAACAGCCCCTCCTCGACGACCGGCGCCACCACGGTTAGGAGCGCGATGACCAGCGCCCGCTCTCCCCAGCCCCTGCTGCCCGCGACCACGGCGATAACGGGGTTCTCGCTCATCGGTGGGCGGCCCATGACCGCCCACTCCGCCCACAGCAGAGCCATCATGGGCCATGGCAGAGCCAGGGCCGCCCACCACGCCACGAGCCATGACCGCCAAGCCGGGGAGCCGGAGTAGCCGAGCAGACGTACGAAGCCCGGGCCGACGCGCCACCGCGCCACCGCCGCTGCGCAGGCGGCCGGGCCAACGTAGGCAACGGCGGTCAGTAAGGTGGGGCCGAGCTCCGGGCTCAGCACACCGAGGAGGGTGACGATCATGACTTGCGCACTGAAGAACGTCAGCACGATCTCGACTGCGTCGATGAGGCACCATGGGCGCGGTCCCGGCGTGTCAGCCTCTGCACCGGCGTGGGCCTGTGCCGGCGGCCGCAGCGATGCGGGATCGCGTCCCACAGGCGCGCCGGCCCGGACGGCCGCTCTGTAGACCCCGTAGATCAGTGCCGCGAACAGAGCGGGGACGCCCATCACCAGCAAGAACGTCATGAGACCGGCCAGAGCGAAGATTCGTGTTAGCCGGGGCCCGGCCTCGAGCGCGATAAGCCCCTGCTCCCTTGCGAGTAGATCCTGATCGCCGGCGTGCTTCGCGAGCGCCACGCGGTAGGCACGTCGCATCCACAGAGGCTGAAGGGCCGACGCGACATCGAGCGCCTCGGACAGCGCCGGGCTGCCCGGCTCCGCGCGGAGGCCCGCCGCGAGGGCGGCGGCCTGTTCGTCATGGGTCAGCGCCTCGAGCCGGGTTGTCGCGCGCTCGGTGTTGCCGCTGAATGCGTCCATCGCCGCAAGCCTCAGGGCGCCGTCCGGACCCTCGACGGCCTGAGCGTACGGCCGCGAGCGCTCGAAGGCCGTCGCCGAGGGGGCTCCGAAGCCGGGGCTGCTCGAAAGGCTGGAACCATAGACCAGCAGGTCCCCTCCAACATCAATGTCAAGTAACTGCTGAACCGGCGTGGCACCCGGAGTCTCGCCGGCCAGTGCACGGCGCTCCATGTGACGCCATCGAACACCGATGACCAACACGGTGCACAGAGCGATTGCGAGGAGCCATCGGCAGATGAGTGTGGTCGTGTTGTCGGATGAGTCGGCCGTCATGACGGGGCTCCTGTCCGTCGGTCGGCTTCCATGATGCGCGCGGCCTCTCCTCTCTTGCCGTGGCCCAGTCTGCTGGAGGTGATCACGGCGTGAAGCGGCTTCTGCTGCTGTTCTTCCTACCGGTACTTCTCCCATCCGCGTGGGGCTCGAAGGTCGAGCTCTCGACCGTGCCCCCGCGCGAGGGCGTCGAGGTTATCATCTACCGTGATGTCGACCTGACGCTCGTCCGAGAGCAACGCACCATTCGGTTCCACCAGGGCGAGAACGAGGTGGCCTTCTCATGGGCCGACACCAACATCGACCCGACATCGGTGCGTATACGCATCGCCGGCGACGGCGCCGGCTACGCGCTCACCCAGACAACCTATCCGCCGGAGCAGCCGAACACGCTGGTCTGGCACATCACGGCGCCGAACGACGGACCGGCGCCGCTCGAGGTGAGCTATTTCACAAGCGGGCTCACATGGAGCGCGAGCTACACGCTCATACTCTCGTACGATGAGAAGGAGGGCACGCTCGCGGCGGACTTCTCGATCGGCAACCAGAGCGGCGAGGACTACGAGAAGGCGAAGGTCACGCTGCTCACGGGTGGCGTACGGCTCATCGAACAGGTGGTCGCGCTCAACGCCGCGGCGGGCGAGGACTTGGAACGGGCGGCCAGGCCGTCCGCCGCGCCCGGAGGCGGCATGATGGCCGACAAGGCCGCGGGCATGGGCGGCTTCGGAGGCGGATACGGCGGCGGCGGCTATGCCGGAGGCGCTCTCGGCACTGGCTACGCTGCGCGGGGCGGGCTCGGCGAGGTGGCGGAGGAGATCGCCATCGCCGCCGGCATGACATCCGAGCATGAGCGCTATGCTCTCGATACCGAGCTAGGTCTGCTGAACGGATGGGTCACCAGGCTGCGCTTCGCGGAGTCGGATGCGGCCAAGCCCAAGGTCATCGCCCGCCAGCAGCTATTCGGCGGGGGTCCTGTGGCCCGGATAGTCAAGGTCACGAACGACAAGGACCACGGGCTCGGCACCGCGCCGCTGCCGGCTGGGCCGGTGTCGGTCTTCAAGCGCGACCCGAGCGGACGCCTCGTGTACCTCGGCGACAGCGCGGTGCCCTATGCCGCGATGGGACAAGAGGTCGAGTTCGCCGCGGGCGTGCTCAGCGACATCGTCATCGAACCGAAGATGATGGGCCTCAAGAAGCACGACTTCACATTCGACGACAACGGCCGGGTTATCGGGCGGGTCGTGGAGGACCACTTCAACCTCAAGATCCGCAACCGCGACGCGATAGCCCGCGAGATGGAGATCATCCACGGCCGCCCGGGCCCGGCGAACGTTGTGGTCGGGGCGGATGATGCGGAGCGGCAGGCCGGGCAGATCAAGTGGAAGCTCACCCTCGACCCGGAGGGCCAGGCGGAGAAGACGTACCAGTTCAACGAGTACCACGGCGTGGCCGTGAACATCATGCCGCAGGAGGGTCGGTAGACGATGAAAGCGAGAACACTGCTGCTCGGCATTCTATTGGCGGCCCTCGCGACGCCGTCGTTCGCGAAGGTGAAGCTCGTGCTGATGCCTCAGCGCGAGAACGTCAGACTGCACTTCGAGCTGGAGTCGGGCGGGGCGGCGCTCATGGAAGAGGAGCGCGTGGTGGCGCTTGAGGACGGCGTCAACCAGGTCGAGATGGCCTGGGAGGGCCTGCCCATCCTCCCGCAGTCGATCCTGTTCGACCCCGTGGACGGCAAGGAAGCGCTCACGACTCTGGCCGTGTCGACACCGCCATCGGGGCAGAGCTCTCTGATCTGGTGGGTGAAGGCGGACGGGGCCGGCAGCTACCGGCTGCGGATCACCTACGCACTCGCGGGCGGCGTGACGGTCGAGCGCATGGACTACAGCGCCCGAGCGAACGCCGAGGAGGCGGCGATCGACCTCACCGGTCGCGCGCGACTCTACAACGGTAGCGGAATGGACCAGAACGGCGTCAGCGTAGAGCTCGGCGACACGCAGCCTTCGACCGTTTCCCTCGACCGAGACGAGCGTCGCGATTTGCTCGCGCTCGACGCCGCGACCTACCCTCTCACGAAGCGCTACATCAGCGATAGTGCTGTGGAGGGCGGCCGCGTGCAACTCATGTACGAGTGGGACGTCCCAGCGGCTCGGGGTGCGCAGCTTCCGGGCAAGGCGCGCGCGTTCCTCGCGACGGCCGGCGAGCAGGGGCAGCTCGACACGTTCCTGGGCGAGTCCTATCTCGGGTATACCCCCAAGAACGAGACCTGCAAGCTGTTCGTGGGCTTTGCCAACAACATCGAAGTGCAGCGCGAGCTCACGGCCGCAAGCGACGAGAACGTGAAGTTCACCAAGGTCAAGGAGAACTCCGGTGAGTCGCCCGAGCGCGTGCTGTGGGACACCAAACGCGTGTGGAAGGTTACGCTCAAGAACCACACCGACAAGGCCCTCACAGTGCGCGTGAAGGAACACGCGGTCGGCGAGTGGAGTGTCGAGGGCGACATCCAGCCGACCTCGGTCGAGGACATCGGGACGATGTACTTCGACGTTGAGGTGCCGGCGAACGGCGAGAAGGTGCTGCAGTACACCGTCGTGCAGCGCAACATCGAGCCGAACGAGCCGTCGATCTGAGCCATCGCTCCCTCTCCCCGACCCGGGGCAATCCCTCCCTCTCCCCCGACCCGGGGGAGAGGGCCGGGGTGAGGGGCTACCGGAGGTGGTCGTGGCATGAAGCAGGTAATATGGCTCTTCCCGCTACTGGCTCTCCTCCCTGCCGCGTGGGGCTCCAAGGTCGAGCTATCCACCGTTCCCCCGCGCGAGGGCGTCGAAGTCATCATCTACCGCGATGTCGACCTCACGCTCGTTCGAGAGCAACGCACGATCCGGTTCCACAAGGGCGAGAACGAGGTGGCGTTCTCATGGGCGGACACCAACATCGACCCGACTTCGGTCCGCATCAGGATCGCCGGCGACGGCGCCGGCTACGCGCTCACGCAGACGACCTATCCGCCGGAGCAGCCCAATACGTTGGTCTGGCACATCACGGCCCCGCAGGACGGCCCGGCGCCGCTCGAGGTGAGCTACTTCACGAGCGGGCTCACATGGAGCGCGAGCTACACGCTGATCCTATCCTGTGACGAAAAGGAAGCGACGCTCGCCGCCGACTTCTCGATCGGCAACCAGAGCGGAGAGGACTATGAGAAGGCGAACGTGACACTCCTCACGGGAGGAGTGCGACTGATCGAGCAGGTGGTCGCGCTCGGGGCCGAGGTGAGCACCGCGGCTCTGCGCAGTGAGGCCGGAAAGGCGGACGCATACGGCGTGCCTATGACCGGCGCCGCCTCCGCTCGCATGAGGGCGGCGCCGATGGAGTCGGCGGGAGGACTATTCGCCGACGGCTTCCTCGGCGGACGCGGTGATCTGGGCTACCTGGAACACGAGATCGCTATCGCCGCAGGCACGTCGTCCGAGCACGAGCGCTATACGCTCGACACCGAGCTCGGCCTGCTGAATGGCTGGGTCACGAGGCTGCGCTTCGCTGAGTCCGATGCGGCCAAGCCCAAGGTCATCGCCAGGCAACAAGCCTTCGCCGGTGGAGCGCCGACCAGGATCGTCAGAGTGACGAATGACAAGGGCCATGGCCTCGGCACGGCGCCGCTCCCGGCCGGTGCAGTGTCGGTGTTCAAGCGGGACACCGGCGGGCGGCTCATCTACCTCGGCGACAGCGGGATGCCCTATGCGGCCGTGGGTCAGGAGGTTGAGTTTCCGGCGGGCGACCTGAGCGACATCGTCATAGAAGCCAAGACGGTGGGGCTCAAGAAACACGACTTCACTTTCGACGACAACGGCCGCGTCATCGGGCGAGTGGTCGAGGACCACTTCAACGTCAAGATCCGCAACCGCGACACCATCGAGCGCGAACTGGAGCTCATCCACGGACGCCCCGGCGTCCCGAACGTGGTGGTCGGCGCGGATGGCGCGGAGCGCCAGGCGGGACAGATCAAGTGGAAGTTCACGCTTGACCCGGAAGGCCAGGCGGAGAAGACCTACCAGTTCAACGAGTACCACGGCGTGGCCGTGAACATCATGCCGCAGGAGGGCAGGTAGACCCTCGGCGCCGAAGGACCCGTTCCGGGGGTGCTGAGAGCGCCGAGGAGGCTTGTCATGTTCCATTGCCTGATCGTCGCGGGGATGCTGGCGAGCCAAGCTGTGCTCGCACAACCGGAGGCGGTGGACGTGCAGCGCTTTGTACAGGACCGGTTCGCCATCGGGTTCTGGGTCGATCCGCCGTTGGGCGAGGATGCCGACGCGCGGTACGCTGAGATCGCGGACGCGAACTTCACGCTGGTGCTGGGCGGCTTCGGCGCGACAACGCCGGAGCTTGCGCGCCGGCAGCTTGAGCTCTCCACGAAGTACGGCCTCGTCGCGATCTGCTCGCGGGCGGGCTTGCCACCGGGCGAGTTGCCGAACGGCGACTCGTGCTGGGGCTACCTTGTGCGCGATGAGCCCAATGTGGCGGACTTCCCCGCCCTTCGGCAGCAGGTCGACGCGATCCGTGCCGCGCGCCCCGGCAAGCTCGCCTACAACAACCTGTTCCCCGACTACGCCAACGCGCAGCAGCTTGGGACAGAAACCTATGAGGAGCACGTCACCAGGTTTGTCGACGAGGTGAACGTGGACGTGCTGTCGATGGACTACTATCCGATGTTCAGGCCCGGCACCGACGGCCGCGACGGCTACTGCGGGAACCTCGACGTGATGCGGCGGCACTCGCTCGACAAGGACATCCCGTTCTGGAACTTCTTCAACACGATGCCGTTCGGGCCCCACTCCGATCCGACGGAGGCACAGATCCGCTGGCAGGTGTTCGCATCGGTGGCCTACGGAGCCAAGGGTGTCCTCTACTTCTGCTACTGGACCCCGCCGGGCGGCGAGTTCCCCAAGGGCGGCGCCATCCTCACCGCGGACGGCAGGCGCACGCGCCACTATGAGCAGGCGAAGCGAGTGAACGCCGCCCTGAAGAACCTCGGCCCGACACTGATGCAGCTAACCAGCACAGGTGTCCGCCGCGTCAAGCCGGATGCCGGTGCCGAGGCCGTCGACGGCACACCTGTGAAGTCCATCACGCATGGCGACTACCTGCTCGGGCTCTACCGACACTCCGACGGCAGGCGGGCCGTGCTTCTGATGAACTACGATATCACCTACACGATGTGGCCGACGGTGGAGTTCGACGTGCCGACCGACCAGGTGCTCGAGGTGAGCCAAGCAACCGGCCAGATTGGCCCCGTGGTCGACGACAGCCCGGACATGGAAGGCCTTCAGATCTCGCTCGACTCGGGAGGAGGGCGGCTGTTCATCCTGCCGGGGGAGTGAGGACAGGAGGCGGTCACTCGTCTAGGTCCAGCGCTGGCTGGTCGTCCCTCCAGCGAGGCTCGCAGACTGGGAGGCCTTGAGCCGCGAGCGCCGAGCACTTCGACCGCAAGTCCTTATCGTAGGTCCAGAACTCACTCACGCCGGGCGTCAGCATGGCCGCAGCGACATGGGCCGCGTCGGCGCCCTTTAGCCCGTGCTGGCGAATGAGCTCCCGTGCTCTGGCGCCAACGAAAGAGTCCACCTGACGGACAATGGTCCACGGCTGTTCGAAGAAGCCAAGAATCATCCGCTCTGCGTCGTCCTGCGGGTCGGGGGTATGGAGGACGCCGACCTCGCACAGGCAGAGGGCACTGACGACGATCTCAAGCTCGTGCGCCTCCGCTCGCCCGACCGCATGTTTCAACACCCGATAGCGTGGAGGCTCCTGCGCGAGCAGCGCGATTACCACGTCGCTGTCCCAGGCCACCCGCTCAGCAATCGGCATCCCTTAGCCCCCGAACGTAGGAGACGGCGTCGACTCCACCCGTGACGTCGATTGGTGGGTAGCTGCTCACTCGCGGAAGATCGTCGGCCTCCCGCAGGACCTGGATCTCGTCCACAGCTACACTATCCGGCTCGTTCGGGCCTCGGTAGCGGATTCGGCCGGAGACTGCTACGCGCTTCCCGAACGCTCGGTGGGCCTCTCCGAGAAGGTCTTCGCTGTCGCTGCCCAGGCCGCATTCCACCCTGTGTCCCGAGACGACGTCCCACACAAAGAAGGCGCGCCTACCGCGGATCGACAGCGTCTCAATGCGGCCCTCGATAGTGCCGTACTCCGTGCGGCTCGACCTGCCCAGGAGTCGTCGTGCCTCTCGAGCAGACTCCGCAGTGACCGTGACCCACTGTTCGCTGTTAGCTCGCAGCTTCATGACAGATATGTCGCCGCCAAGGACGCCGAGCAGCTTCGCGGCGTGCTCCAGGGCCCTTGGCGGAAGTGACGACGGCAAGGCAGGAGCGCCGTTGCCGAAGGACCTGACCGCCTCCGCCAATGTGGTCGCACAGCGCCCGGATCGGTCCGCCAGTCGCTCGTCCTGCGCGGTCAGCTCCACAACGACCGGGCTTCCCATGCTCAGGCGCGCGATCGTCCACGAGGCGGCAGCGTCGGCGGTAGGCGCAATCGAGCCGTCGATGTCCGCGAGCGCCTCCAGCAACTCCCCGAGTGCCGTGACGAACAGGCTAGCGCGCACAGGGCCAGGGCCGTCCATCTCCATGGCCATCGTGGGGATGTCCATCGCGGAACACGCCCTCTCTCATTGCTGCAACCCATGATAGCACACACAGGTTCGGCATTAGCGGGCAGTCGGTCTCCGGAGCCAAGCCAGGTTCACCCGGTAGTACAGCCTACTGCTGACGATGTGGATCACGCCGTCTGGAGACTGCGTGGCGGCGATGTAGCCGCGTGGCTCCGCATGGGCCTCGTCCATCGTGAACCCGCCGGTCCATGCGCCGCCCTCAAGGTCGCGACGCACCCCGTCCGTCATCAGCTTCCTGACGGGCCATGTGCGACCGTCGTCGTAGGACAGCGCCGCGAACAGGCCGTAGCCGGTGTACTCCTCGAGGCGACCGTCGTTGAAGGTCATGCCCGCAGGGTTCGTGAGTTCGTCGCTGGAGTCGGTGAAGGACAGTAGGAAGAGCGGGCCTTCACGGAGCCGCAGCAGGGCCAGCCGCTGGCCGCTGCTGATCGGCGGGAACGGGCTCGGAGACCGCTCCCACGTTCGGCCACCATCGCGTGACACGCTGCACGGCATCCGCTGCTCGCCGCTGCCGTTGGCGGCGGGCAGGTTGTCCGACCGGCCGAGCGCGTAGAAGCTACCGTCGGCGAGCTGCGCGACACCCGCGTGAATGCCCGCGATCGTTCCGCCCGGGTCCTCCCAGGCGGCGCCGCCGTCCCTGCTGATGTGCAGCGCCGTCCCTCCGCCGCCTTCCGGTGACGCGTCACACGGCTGAACGAGCCACCCTTCGCGGGTCAGCAGCGTCCCACTGATCACCTGGTTGCGCGGGCGATGCTCCGGGTCGATCAGGACCGGATGAGACCATGTGGCGCCGCTGTCGGTGCTCGTGCGCATCGCGAGCGCCAGGTTCCTCCAGCCGGCGGCGGCCTCGATGCCGTTGAAGTGGTAGAGAGTGCCGGCGCCATCGTTGAGTAGCGCCGAGCCCGTCATGTTGCGATCGGGCGCCTTGAGGAACACCGAGGCCGGCTCCCATTCCGCGACACCGAGGCGCAAGCGGCTCGCGAGGATCGTCATCTCGCGGCCCTCCTCGGTGTTCGTGGAGAACCAGATGGCCAGGACGTCGCCGTTCGCACACCACGTGATCGACGGGCAGTGGTTGTGCCGGAAGTAGAGCGGACCGTTCGAGCCGGGCGGGATGGCGACATAGGGGACAGGCCCGGCGAACAGTGGGTCGCCCGACGGCGCGGGCCAGTCGAACGGCACTTCAGACACACGCCGAGCCCACAGGGGAGCAGGCGGCGAGGGCAGCGCCTCGGAGGTGGGCTTCTCGGCCTGCACGACTCGGAAGCCGATCATCCAGTGCCGGTCCTCGGGAAGCGCGGCCAGGCGGTTCGCGCTTCGCAGATACGCAAGCTCCGAGTTGTGGCTCCCGCCGCGCGTGACCCGGAACGTGCCCTCCGCGCGGCCGACGGGGTCGACCTGGCGCCCCGCGTCGTACGGACCGTACCAGTCGAGGCACCACTCCTCGACATTGCCGTGCATGTCGTGCAGGCCCCATGCGTTCGGGGGGGTACTGCCGGCTGCGAGCGAGACCGGCCTGGGCTCCCAGTTGAGAGCCTGCTCCTTGCGGTACTCGTCCGGCAGCTCGTCGCCGGTGGAGTAGGCCGTGGTCGTCCCGGCGCGGCAGGCGTACTCCCACTCGGCCTCGGTGGGAAGGCGGTACGGCCTGCCCTCTCTCTCACTGAGCCACTCGCAGAAACGCGCCGCGTCGTTCCAGGAAACGAAGGCCACCGCGTCGTCGTCGCCCTCGGGCAGGCCGTGGATCCCTCGGTAGCGACGGTGATCGGGGTCGAACAGCTCGTACTGCGCGTTGGTCACTTCGGTCGCCGCCATCAGAAACGGGCCGCTGATCGCCACCTCGTGCACCGGCGACTCGTCCCAGTCTCCGCCGGTGCCCGGCTCTTGCCCCATCAGGAACGCGCCGGCCGTGATCTCGACAAGGGTCATGCCTACCGAGTTGCGACCTGCTCCCGGCATCTGCTGTGCCCCCGATGTAAGCGCGCACCACGCGGCGGCGCAAAGCGCGATCGAGTGTCGAGCGAAGACTGCTAAGCTCATGGCGACGACCTGTTCACGCCCAGTGCTGCTCAGGCCAGCCTTCCTGGTCCGTGAGTCCCAAGACCCCGCGCATGAACCAGATCTGGCGGACATGCGCCATCGTGTGCATAACGGTGCGCATGTAGGCGTCGGCCGCAGTCCGGCCGTGTTCCGCGAACCACGGCTCCTCGGGTCGCGCCAGCAGGAGCTGCTCGTGGGAAGTGCCCTCGAGCACGGCGAACAGCGCCTCCCGGGTGGCGCGAACGAGGGCCGTCAGGTCCGCCACAGTTGGCGGCGCTTGCTGCATGGGCGCCAGCTCGTCGGGCGAGTGGCTCCACATGTCATACCGTTCGTCCGCCCCCAGCACCCCCTGTCCGCCCTGGAACCAAACGCCGTGGTCGTTCAGGTTCTGCAGGGCGTGCATGACGACGGTGCCGATGCAATGCCGCCCCCGCACCGCGTACCGCCGCCAGGACTGTTCGTCGGTCAGGTTCCGCAGGGATTCCTCGAGAGCCGCGGTGGCTTCGTCCAGGCCAATGAAGATGGCCGACTTGAGCGTCGTGTCCCTAGCCAGTCTGGGCTCGGGAGCTTGCGAAGTCATGGGCGTTGTCCCTTTCCGGCACTCTCACCCAAACAGTAACGCCTCGCGTCATCGAGCAGCCCTTTTCCCACTCCGCAACGGCCTCGCCTCCCCTCACCGCAGCGAAGGAGGTTAGCCGGCGCCTTGCGCTGCATACTCCCGAGGTCGGGGCGGCGGAAAGCTGGCGCGATGTGCTGAACCCGATCCTTCCCACCGCGTGCGCGGTCGTTCTATCGGGTGCTCTCTTGAGCACCGCCGGCCTGTGTGCGGCGCAGCCCACCGATGACGCGGCGCTCTCCGCGCGGGCGCTCGTCGACGCGGGCAACACCGCTCGCCTGCAGCGCGTGCTTGCGAAGGCCAGGCGCGGCGAGCCGATCACGGTTGGCGTCATCGGTGGCTCGATCACCGCGGGTGCCGCGGCGAGCTCCCAGGAGAAGACCTACGGAGGGCTGGTCACCCAGTGGTGGGGCCATACGTTCCCCGGCCTCGAGGCGACATTCGTGAACGCCGGCATCGGAGCAACCGGCTCCAACTACGGAGCCCTGCGCGCTCAGCGGGGTCTGCTATCGAAGCATCCCGACCTCGTCATCGCGGAGTACGGCGTCAACGACGGCAACGGCGAGCAGTGGGCGGAGACGCTCGAGGGGCTGGTGCGGCAGACCCTCCGGCAGCCGCAACAGCCGGCCGTGATGCTCATGTTCATGATGAACAACGCGGGCGGCAACGCTCAGGAGTGGCACGGCAAGGTCGGCGCGCACTATCACCTACCGATGATCAGCTTGCGCGACGCGCTCTGGCCCGAGATCGAGGCCGGGCGGATGAAGTGGGAGGATGTGGAGGCGGACGTCGTCCATCCGAACGACCGCGGCCACGCCTACGCCGCGCGGTTCGTGACCAGCTTCATCGAGTCCGTGCTGCGGACGCTGCCTCCGGACGATCAGCTTCCCGCGATCGAACCCATGCCTGAGCCCCTCATCAGCGATCTGTTCGAGCATGTCACGCTGTTCGAGGCGCCGGACCTGCAGCCGGTCTCGAACAACGGCTGGGCGCTCGACGAGGCGAACGGGTGCTGGAAGAGCGACTCCCCGGGCAGCATCGTCGAGTTCGAGGTCCGGGGACGCGTCGTGCTGCTGATGGACTTCCATCTGCGCGGGCCGATGGGGAAGGCGCGCGTCCAGGTGGACGATCTCCCACCGGTCGTCCGCGAGGCGTGGTTCGACCAGACATGGGGCGGCTACCGCGAGACTCTCGAGATCGCGCGCTTCGCGGAGCCTGGCACGCACCGCGTTCGCGTCGAGCTTCTGGAGGACAAGAACCCCGAGAGCGAAGGCCACGAGTTCCGCATCTTCGGGCTCGGCGGGGCGGGGGTCGAGCCCGGGCCACCGAGGATGTGAGTAAGGGGCACACACGATGACCAGCCTTGCCCTTCTCGCCGCCGGCCTAGCCGCGGTCGGCGCGAGTCCGAGCACAGCAGACGTGGTTCACCATTTCACATTGGTCCGCGATGGCAAGCCGGCGGCAACCATAGTGGTAGCCGCGGAGCCCACACCATCGGCACGTCTCGCGGCACTCGAGCTTCAGAACCACGTGCGCCTCATCACCGGGGTCGTGCTGCCTATCGCGCGCGATACGCAGCCGGTTCGCGGGGCGCGTGTTCTGGTCGGGGAGAGCGCCGCCACGCGCGACATGGGCCTCACCTCGGAGCGCTTCGACCCGCAGGAGTACCTCATCAGGTTCCGCCCCGACACACTCATCCTCATCGGCCGCGACTGGCAGGACACCCCGGAGAACAGGGCCGTCGCCGGCATCTCCACGAACTGGGTGCACCTGGAGGACTCGAGGACGCGGATCGACTACGGCGCGGTCACCGGGACGACCGAGCTCGGGGGCGACCTCAACCGCGGCGACATCGAGCTACCGGGGTTGTACGATGACCAGGGCACCTGCTATGCCACGTACGACTTCCTCGAGCGCTTCTGCGGAGTCAGGTGGTACGGGCCGTCCGCGGCGAACGTGGTCATGCCTCGCCGCCGCACGCTCGAGGTGACTGGCCCGGACGTTCGCCGGGCGCCGGCGTTCTCGCACCGGGAAGGGCTTGCCTACGGCACGTCCACCTGGCCCATCAACAAGGGTCTGTGGGACGACCCGAGCCCGCAGGAGCTCGCCCTCTTCGCTCGGAGGATGCGCGAGGGCGGCGACCGCTGGGCGGCCAACCACTCCTTCGTCGCGTATCGCGACCGGTTTCTGAAGCCCGAGGACGCCGCGAAGCGCGCCACCGGCTGGCCACTTAGGCCTGAGCTCTTCGAGGGCGAGCACCCCGAGTACTTCGCGGTCGGCAACACCGCGGGCGAGGGGCAGTTCTGCTACACGAATCCGGGGCTGATCCACCAGGTGGCCCAGGACGCCCGCGACTTCTTCGACGGCAAGGGCATACGGGGCACCGCGCCGGCGCTCGGTGACTACTTCGCGGTCGTGCCGCTGGACAACAGCCGGTGGTGCCAGTGCGCGAGCTGCCAGGGCGAGCTGAGGCGGTCGGCCGACCTCGCGAGCCCGCACTTCTCGAACGGGAGCGCGAGCCGCTACCTGTTCGGCTTCGTGAACAATGTCGCGCGCGAGGTCGCCAAGACCCATCCCGCCAAGCACATCGCGACCCTAGCCTACTCGGACTACGCCTACTATCCCGAGGGTATGGCGTTGGAGCCCAACGTCTCGGTTGCGCCGTGTCTCCAGACGCGCATCTACTGGGCGCCGAACATCAAGACGAACGACGTCGAGACCTTCTACCGGCCCTGGGCGAAGCTCGCGAAGGAGCGGCCGATCTACCTGTGGCTCTACTACTGCTTCCCCGAGGAGAACGCGCTCGGAAGGCGCTACCATTGCTTCCCCGGCTTCATGGCGCACACCGCGGCCGAGAACATCCGCATGTACCATCGGGACGGCATCCGCGGGGTCTTCCTCTGCGGCTACGGCGAGCAAGTGGACTACTACGTCACCGTGAAGCTGCTTGACGACCCCGACCAGGACGTCGACGCGCTGCTCGACGAGTTCTTCCGGCTCTACTACGGCTCGGCCGCGGAGCCGATGAAGCGGCTCTACCTGCGCATCGAGAGCATCTACTCCGATCCCGCGAACTACCCGGAGGACGTCCGCACCGAGGAGCGCCAGTTCCACCAGAACGAGGAGATAGCGTGGCGCTGGCTCGGCACCGAGGAGCGGATGGAAGAGCTTGGCGGGCTGATGGCGCAGGCGCGCAAGCTCGCGTCCACGAGGCAGGAGCGCGAGCGCGTCGCGCTGTTCGATCGCGGCGTGTGGCAGTACATGGTTGAGGGGCGCGAGGGGTACCTATCCGGGCGGGGCCAGCGCTAGCACCACCTATAACCGTCCAGGCACCACGCACAACACAGCCGAGCCTTCCGAGATGGCACCCGCGGGAGGGTACGTCCGCGGTACGGGGAATAGCTGCGTTTCGCCGACACCTGGACGTGATAGCGCCGAAAGGAATGGCATGGCCGCGCATACCACAAGTGATGATGCCTGCAATCCCTTCGAGGCGGCACAGGTGCAGTTTGACCGTGCGTCGCGCATCGTGGGGCTCGACCCCACCATGCACTCCATCCTGCGGGGCCCCATGCGCGAGATCATCGTCACCATCCCCCTGCGCATGGACAATGGCGAGGCGCGCATGTTCCAGGGCTTCAGGGTCCAACACAACGACGCTCGCGGCCCGATGAAGGGGGGCATCCGCTACCACCCGGACGAGACGCTCGACACGGTCAGAGCGCTCGCGATGTGGATGACTTGGAAGTGCGGCGTAATGGACCTGCCCTACGGCGGAGCCAAGGGCGGCATAATCTGCAACCCCAAGAAGCTCTCGCTACGCGAGATCGAGGCTCTCAGCCGAGCCTACATACGCCGGATCGCGGATGTCATCGGACCCGAGAAGGACGTGCCGGCTCCGGACGTCTATACCAACCCTCAGATCATGGCGTGGATGATGGACGAGTTCAGCGCCATCCGAGGCGGCTACTGCCCGGGCGTCATCACTGGCAAGCCGGTGGGGCTGGGGGGCTCAGCAGGGAGGAATGACGCCACCGCCCGAGGAGGCGTCTACACGGTCCGAGAGGCCGCTCGCCACCTGGAACTGAACCTCGAGAAGGCGACGGTGGCCATCCAGGGCTACGGCAACGCCGGATCCTACGCCTCCACCCTCGTCCAGGAGCTTACAGGCGCCAAGGTCGTTGCCGTCTCAGACACGCAGGGGGCGATCTACAACCACGGCGGTCTGGACCCTCAAGAGGTCCTGGAGCACAAGGTGGCCACCGGCAGCGTTGCCGGCTACAAGGAGTCGGAGCCCGTATCGCACGACGACCTTCTGACACTCAAGGTGGACGTGCTGCTGCCCTCCGCCATGGAGAACGCCATCACCACCAGGAACGCCGGGCAGATCAGAGCCAAGATCGTCGGGGAGCTCGCTAACGGCCCCATCAGCCCGGACGCCGATGAGATACTCCATCGCAACGGCATCTTCGTCATCCCGGACATTCTGTGCAACGCGGGCGGGGTGACGGTCTCGTACTTCGAGTGGACCCAGAATCTGAGTGGCTACTACTGGCCTGAGAAGCTGGTGGACGAGCGGCTCGACGACAGGATCACGCAGTCTTTCAAGTACGTGCTTGCCGTTTCGCTCAAGCGGTCGATAGACATGCGCACCGCCGCCTACGTTGTCGCCGTGAACAGGGTGGCCGAGGCGATGCGGCTGCGAGGGTGGGTCTAGACAGAGGTCACGAAGGATGAGCGCGAGCCCGTGGGGCCCGCGCTCGTCCTTCGAGCTCGCGGGTGCTGCGCGCCTTCGCCCTACGACTCAAGTATCCGATCCGCGTCGTCCAGGTAGGACTCCATCACGTACGGGAGGCCGGACACCTTGGCGGCATCCTCGGTCAGCGCTATCAGGTCCTTGCGGTTCAGCGTGTCGAGCCTGAAGTGCCGCGCGCCGGCCATGAACTGGCTCAGGCCTGTCCTCAGCTTGTCAACGAAGGTGTAGATGCCGACGGCGCCCAGTGGCATGTCCTTCATCTTGTCGCCGTACTTCGCCGCGAGCGTGGAGTAGCAGACGAATATCTGCTCCGGCGTCGTGCCGTATTTGGACACGGTGGCCGGCAACTGATCCCAGCGGCCCGTGCCGTTCCCGCCCGCGAGGACCCCCTCGATGTTGCCGCCGACGAAACCCGGGATCATCAGCGCGCGTCCCATGCAGACGGCACGGAAGTAAGGCGCGCCCATCGCGAGCACCTTGAAGATGTGGTCTTCTGTGGAGAACCCGCCGGCCATCGCCAAGTCGGGCACCCACTCTCCCCGGGTGGCGAGCTTCTGGGCGCAGTAGTAGGCCATGCACTGGAGGTAGAAGGTCGGGATCCCCCACTCCTCCATCATGCGCCAGGGGCTCATGCCGGTTCCGCCGCCCGAGCCGTCGATGGTCACCAGGTCGACACGGGCCTTGGAGGACCACTTGATGGCCATCGCCAGCTCGCGGAAGCCGTACGCGCCCGTCTTCAGGGTGACACGCTTCACCCCGACCGCGCGTCGAAGGTATTCGACCTTGCGGACGAATTCGTCCTCTTCGATGAACCCGAGGCGCGAGTGCCTCTCCAGTTCCCTGATCGCCCCGCTGCGGAAGCCCTCCTGAACGGCCGGCTCGGAAGGGTTGGGGGTGACAATGTAACCCCTGCGCTGGAGCTCGAGCGCTCGGTCAAGGTCGCGAATCTTGATCTCCCCGCCAATGCACTTCGCGCCCTGTCCCCACTTCAGCTCGACGGTCTCGACGCCCAGCTTCTCGACGACGTACTCGGCTGCGCCGAGGCGCTCGTCCTCGACGTTGTTCTGGACGATGATGTCACCGTGGTCTTCTTGCCATTCCCGGTACAGCTTCACCCTGCGCTCCATCTCGGGAGACCGGGTGACCTTGCCGTGCGAGTCGCGCTCCAGGCCCGGGTCGATGCCGCAGACATTCTCGCCGACCACGAGTGAGATGCCCGAGATCGCGGCGCCCACCGCGAACGCCGTCCAGTGCTTCCTGGCTATGTCGGTCGAGCCCAGCGCCCCCGTGAAGATAGGCATGCGCATCCGCACCGGGTGCGTGTGCCCATAGACGGTCGCGGTGTCGACCTGGGGGAAGATGGCTTTGTCGGGGTTCGCCTCGTCGATGGCCCTCGCTCCGAGGGCGTAGCCCATGATGTTGAGGTGCGAGTAGTCGATCGGGAATGTCTTGTCGCCGCCGGCGGTGAGCTCGCCGAACGGCTCGGGATAGATCAGCTCGCGACCACGGAACGAGGCCTTGAAGACCTCACAGTTGCCCTGGCAGTTCTCGACGCACCGAGTGCACAGGCCGGACACCGGCACGATGTCGCGGGACCTGTTCCTCGTGCCGGTCGCATCATTCGCGTTCGGACGCTGGTAGTTCATCTGGCCACGCTCCTCCTGGCTGGGGTAAGGACCCGCCAGGTTCGGAGGGCTGACCAGGCGCACCTGCAATAACCGGCTATCTTTTGCCGGCGATAGCTTGCCGGACAGGTGTTTCCTCCCGCGCGGGCGACCCTATCCCCTCAGCTTAACGTAGCTCTCGTACCTCGTCTCGCAAACCAGGCCCGCTCGCACGGCCGTCTTCACCCCGCATTCCGGCTCGTGCGTGTGGGTGCAGTCGCGGAACCGGCAACGCGCAGCGTGGGTCGCGAACTCGGGGAAGTAGCCGGCCATCTCACTCCGCTCGACAGTGAGCCCCAGTGAGCGAATGCCGGGCGTGTCGATGACGCGCGTGCCACCCGGCAGCAGGTAGAGCGTTGAGGAGCTTGTTGTGTGTCGGCCCTTGCCGTCTGCCGCCCGCACGTCGTTCGTCACGATCCTGAACTCAGGCACCATCGCGTTCAGTAGCGATGACTTGCCAACCCCGCTATGGCCGACGAACACGCACAACAGCCCGCTCAGCGCGGCCAGCAGGTCGGCTACACCCGCTCCCTTCTCCGCCGAGCAGGGGTAGACCGGGATGCCCAACGCTCGGTAGGGGTCGAGCTTCGCGAGCTCCGCGCCCAGTTCGGCCTCGTCAGGCAGCAGGTCCGTCTTGTTCACGCAGATGACGGGGCGCGTCCCTCCGTGCTCAACACTGACGAGGAACCGGTCGATGAAGCGGGTGTGCAGCGGCGGCGCCAGCACAGACACGACGATCACCACCGCGTCGACGTTGGCGGCGATCGCGCGCTGGATGTGTGCGTACTTCGGATCGGGTCGCGACAGAGCGGAGCCCCTCGGGAGCACGCGCTCCACGAAGGCGGCTTCCTCATCGAAGCCCGACACGACGACCCGATCGCCGACGGCTAACGCGCTCTGCTGAGTCATCGCGAGGCGGCCCCTCAGCGCGCACCTCGCCGTTCGTCCCTCATACTCGACCGTGCAAGCCCCCTGCTCCACGGCCACGACGAGGCCCGTGACACCGACCTCCCCCGAGGCCGTCGGCTCCGGGCAGGAGGCCGCGCGCTCCTCGTCGAGGATGCGCAGCGCCCACCCGCCGACGGGCTCCTGCCGAGGTCTGTGCTCGCGCGCGTCCGGATCGTCGCCATCGTCGGGATCGGGAAGCTCGTGGGCCCGGACAGCTCCTTGCCGTGGGCGTTCGCCCTTGCGGACGTCCGCCTTCTTGGCGCTAAGCGCCCTCTTCATCAGCCTGCGCCGCTCGCCGGGGTCCATCTCGGCGAGCATCCGCCGCAGGCGCTCCTTGTCTCTTGCCGTCAACTGGTCACCTCCGAGGTGATCGTCGGCGCTCGGCTCCGCACCGAGCGGATACGTGTGACTGCGACGCGATGCGGTTCGGGAACAAGCTCCATGGCGTTCACCTCCAGGCGATGCACGCACGGGCGCTAGGCGATGCGCCCATGTCGTCAGGCTGGTGCTGTTGGTCGGGGGTACCCGCGCGGGCTCGCGGAGGACCGCTCTGGGGCAGGCTCAACTCATGAGGGTACGAAGTGAGGTGAGCTCAGCGTGGAAGCGCCGCGGAACCGTGGGCGGGCCCGCCGACAATGAGTCCAGTTTTCATGCGTCGCTCGCCCTCCTTCCGCAGCGTCTCAATGGCAGTACCGATGCACATTGTAGCCGAGCGCGCGACTGTGTCAATGCGCTCGAGCCGGCTTCGCGCCCTGAAAGGTGGGGCCGCAGTCCCGTGCGCGACAGGCCTTGACATACAAACAGCCGTTCGCTATCCTACACCCACTTCCGAAAGGTGGTGGGCGGATGTCCGAAGGCATCCTCATTGTTCCTCAAGACTGGGTCGATCGGCACAGTCCCCTTCCGACAGGCTGGCTGGCTGCGCGGGCGCCAGGCCTGGTCAGAGTCCTGCCCGCAGCGGACGAGACGGTGGAGCGGGTCGCACGAGAGGTCGGCCTCGACCCACGGCTGCTTGTTACACGGATGGAGGTGGAGCAGTCAGCGGTTACGTACGGGTGGGACGGCTCACTGCGGCAGTACACCGAGGCCGACTTCGAGACACTGGCGCGCGTCTGGCCGGACGCGAACGCGCTGGCGGAATGCCGCATCGCCCACGGCGATGTGTGCAAGCTCGGATACCTGTGTGGGGTGGACAAACCCGGTCCGCAGCCTCGGGTGGACGGCTGGTTCGGTCCCGAGCTTCAGCTCTACGGCTGTGCGCTCCGCTTCAAGCATCTGTACAGGGGTCGCGGGCTCCCCGGCGGGCTCTCACGAGAGTTGCCTTCGCTGCCGGCCGCGCTCCGCGGGCTCCCGGCCTCGGAGGACGTGCGCGACCCGCAGTGCGCGCCTGACGGCTTTGCCGCCGGTCACCGTATCAAGCGCGGCGGCACCTGGGTACTGCCTTCGAACCAGGCGAGCGCGGATTGCCTGCGCTACGCTGCCGGCCTCGAGGGCAGTCGCAACTTGGCGCGGATTGGTCGCGAGTGGTTCGCGGAGGACTACGACTGTGAGGAGGGCGGGGTATCGCCGCCGCCCGCGAGCAAGAAGCTGCTAGTGCTCATCGACCCGGGCCACGGGGCGAAGTACTACAGCTCGAGCCTGCGTAGATGGGTAAGGGATACGGGCGCCGCCGGCGGTGGGCTGTCCGAAGCCGACGTTGTGATGGCGACCGGCCGCGAGCTGGCGGCGCTGCTGCGCGGCGTCGGCCACGACGCGCGCCTGTCGCACGAGTCGGTGAACTACGGGAACGACCTGGGTCCGTCGGCCCGCGGTCGGTGGGCGGCGGGGCTCCCGTACGATGTCTTCGTCTCGATCCATCTCGACAGCGGCGACCCCGGCCTCAGAGGCACATGCGGCTTCTACCCGAACGAGCAGAGCCCGAAGAGCCGGGCCCTCGCGATGGCTCTCGCACACGAGGTCAAGGATGAGTTCGGAGTGCCGTTCTCGTACGACAGGGGCGACGGCGCGCGCGTGCATTGGGACAAGCTGGGGGTGTTCTACGGCGGGAGCAACTACCTGTCCCCGGGGGCCCTTGCTCTCATAGAGGGGATGTTCATGTCCAACAGCCACGACGTGAAGATGGTGCAGGCCTCCGACTTCCCCTACAGATACGCGCGAGCGCTGGCACGGGGCATCCACCTCGTGTCCGGGCTCAAGATCCCGGTCGGTTGGTGAGCCGTGCCAAGGACGGTGGGTGACGTGAAGCCCTGAGTGCGCGGGGACCGCTCCGCGCGCGAGGCCCCGGCCTGCCGCCGGGGCCTCGCCACAGGTCTCCTCCACTCGGCGCGAACGGACGGAGGCCACAGGGCCGTACAGGCTAGGTCTTCTTCGCCGTGGTCTTCCTCGCAGCCGGCTTCTTCGGAGCCGCAGCCTTCTTGACGGGCGCCTTCCTTACGGGGGCCTTCTTGGCCGGGGCCTTCTTGGCGGCGGGCTTCGGGGCAGCCTTCTTGGCCGGAGCCTTCTTGGCCAGAGCCTTCTTGACGGGAGCCTTCTTGGCGGCGGGCTTCGGGGCAGCCTTCTTGGCCGGAGCCTTCTTGGCTGGGGCCTTCTTGGCGGCGGGCTTCGGGGCGGCCTTCTTGGCCGCAGCCTTCGGCGTTGCCTTTGCCGCTGCTCTCTTGGCGGCAGGCTTCGGCGCGGCCTTCTTGACCGGTGCCTTGGCGGCGGGCTTCTCTTCAGTCTTCGCTGGGGACTTCGCCTTCACAGGTACCTTCCTTCCGGATACGGCAGCGGTTCCCTCGCCTCTGCGAGGCCTTGCGACGACCGACGGCACCGGCTGGCCCGCCGGTGGCTCCGCCGGCTTCCTGCTCGCAGCCTTTTTGGGAGCCGCTTCAGCCGTACGGGCCGCCTTCCACTTCTGATAGGTTGGCTCAAGTCCTTCCAGCGCGGTCTGTACAACCTCGCGCACTCTCACGTCGTCGTCGCTTCGCATCTTGTTGATCGGCTCGTACGACTCTGGCGCTCCGATGCTCCCAAGCGCCTGCACGACCATCCGTCGAATAGTGGGACGCGGAGTCGCAAGCAGCTTCACAAGGTGGGGCACCGCCTCAGTTGCGGCGAGATCCCCAAGGGCCACGGCCGCGTGTAGCTGCACAGCCCACTCGGGATCGGACAGCGCGCCGATGAGTGGCTTGACGGCCGACTTGTCGCCGAGCTGCCCAAGCGCCTGCGCGGCCTTCATCCTAACCGCCCAGTCGCTGTCGCGCAGCGATCTCGTCAGAGGCTTGAGCGCTTCGCTCGAGCTGATGGACTTCATGGCCTCCACCGCGGCTGCGCGGAGATCCTTGTTGTCCTGCCGCAGCAGATCCACCAGGCGGCCGACCGAACGCGCTTCGCCGATTCCCCCGAGCGCGATCGCGGCATAGCGCTTCACGCGATCGTTCGGGTCCCTCAGCGCCTCAAGCAGCCCGTCGCCGGCCCGCCCGTCTTTCAGCCGGCCCAGAGACTCGGCCGCCCATCGCCTGACGATGTAATCCTCATGCCGGAGCGCCTCGATGAGGGGCTCGACCGCGGGCTTGCCGATCTTCACAAGCGCATCGGAGGCGGCTTCCCGCACATCCATCGACTGCGAGCTCAGTGCATCGAGGAGGGGCTCGACGGCCCTGCCCGACCCGATCTCCCCGAGCGCAAAGGCCGCGCATCTGGCGAGGTCGACGTTCTCATCGGTCAGCAGGTCGATAAGCGGCTTGATGGCCTTCTTGACGCGGAGCTCGCCGAGCGCGATAACGATCGACTTCTGCACTTCCACATTGCGCTCAGCAAGGCGCTCGATGAGCGAGTCGACGACCGAGCCGTCGCCGATCTTCCCAAGCGCTTCCGCGGCCCACTTGCGCGCAAGGGAGTCGGTCGAATCCAGGCACGCCATCAGAGCCCTGGTCGCCGCCTCGCCGATTGAGGCGAGCGCCTCGGACGCGGAGCGCTGAACGTTCACACTCGTGTCGCTGAGCGCGGCGACAAGGCACTGAACGGCCCGGGGATCTCTGATCTTGCCGAGGGCCTCGGCCACGCACTTGCGGACATGGAATGCCCTCGCTTCCATCGACTCAATGAGATGGGGCACCGCCGGCTCGCCGATCTCGGCTAGCTGCTGTACCGCGTCGTCCTGGATCGCTTCGTTCTTGCTCTTGAGCCGGTCGATGAGCTCAACAACCTGCGCGTCCTTCTTGGCCATCAGTCCTCACTCCGCCCGATAGAGGCCACCGGTAGGGTCAACGATAAGCGACAAAGAGCCGGCCCACAGGCCCGCTCTTGTTGCTGCATACACACGCAGTCGGAGGTGGCAAGCACTGCCACTCGACCCCTTCGAGTACCGAGCACACAACGCACCTGCGGTAGAATACCCCTCGCGACCTCGCTTGTCAATAGCGAGTTCGAGCGTGTGTTAGTTCTGAGACTATGTCACCCCTGAGCAGTTCTGTGATTCTGTCACCCCATGACTGAGGTGACATTGTCCGCGAAGGATCAACAGAGGTTCAGGGCTCTGGCATTGCTCCACGAGCGCCACATCACAGCTCGGGAAGCGGCGGAGATGGTCGGGCTCCGCCCTCCCTCTGCGCCGGCACCCGCCCCAAAGCACGGAGGCTCTCCTCCGCAAACAAGCCCGCCCCCGGCCATCCCTGGCGCAAGCCCTACAGGCGGGCACTTCTACTCTGCACAGAACCGGACATTCCTACTCTGCCTTGACATAGCGAGTTCGAGCGCCCACCGAGGCGGACGTGAGTGAGTGCGCGCCCCGGCCAACGCGGCCCACGCTGTTGCTCTCGCCCGCGCCGGGGACTACAATCCCGCGCCTGGCAGCCCACACAAGGAGTGCTCTCCATCGCCGTCGCGCCGCCTGAAGCAACGACCCCTCGGACCCCGCCGGTTGCCCGCAACGTGCTTTTCATGGGCTCTGTCGAGATCGCGTGGGGCATCGGCATGGCGTTCATGCCACTGAGCACCGTCGTCCCGTTCCTTCTGCGCTCCCTTGGCGGGACGGAGCTACTGGTCGGCGCTCTCTCCACCGCGATGATCCTGGCAAGCGCGCTGCCTCAGCTCTACACGGTGTACCGCAGCCAGCACATGCCGCGGAAGCTCGCGTACTTCATCGTTGTCCACTACCCCGGTTGTCTGTCGGTCATCGGCATCGGCGCGGCGACGCACTACGCGGGCGTGCTCGGGCACCAGGTCGCGGTGTGGCTGATCGTGGCCTGTGTTGCGGTGTTCGGGCTCTCGATGGGGATGGTGATGCCACTTTGGGTGGACCTGATGGCGAAGGTCCTGCCCGAGCGCGCGCGGTTCACGCTGTGGGGCTGGATCATGTGCGCGGGCACGGGCTCGGGGCTTCTCGGAGCGTGGGGGTCGCATCGCATCCTCGGAGACGAGCCCAACCTGGCGGGCTACACCTGGTGCGCGCTGGTAGGCGGAGCTATCACATTCGCCGGCACGCAGCTCTTCTGGTGGGTTGTCGAGCCTGTGAACGCGGAGCCCGAGAGTCACGAGACCTTCCGGCACTTCCTCGACCACCACCTCCGACGCGCGTGGGAGTCTCGACCCCTGCGGCGACTCATCGGGTCAAGGATGCTGTCGGCATCGGCCGGGTGCATGACGGGCGCGTTTCTCGCGGTCGCCGCGAAGGAGAGGTTCGGGCTAGCGGACCAGGAGTCAGCCGTCTTCACGGCTGCTGCCATCGTCTCAATGATAGCGCACGGCGCGTGGGTGGGCCCGGTCGGCGACCGCCTCGGGAACAAGGCCGTGATGGTCATCTCGCCCTGCCTGGTCCTGGCGGCGTCGGTCTGCGCGCTTGTCGCGCCCTCGCCCACGTGGTTTGTCGTAGCTTTCGGCATCACCGGGGGGCTCTGGCTTGTGGACGTGCTGTCGTACTGCGGGCTCGTGATGGACTACTGCCGGGGAGAGGACAAGACATCCTTCATCGCCGTCGCGGGCACGTGCGTTGCGCCCGTCTCGGCCGCCGCGCCACTCGTGGGGGGCTTGCTTGTTCAGGCGTACGGCTATGGGACGCTGTTCGCGACGGGGGCCGGGCTGGCCGCGTTGGCGGCGGTAGTCTCGGCGTGCGTGATCGAGCCGACGCGCCCCGCGCGCGAGGAGCTGCCCTGGGTCGCCTCCGTAGAGGTATGAGAAACGGGCACACTGCGCCGGGCGTTATAATGAACGACGGCCCGTTCGTGGTGCAGGCGGGCCTGTCGTTCTCGGAAGCAGGTGCACGTACATGCGGAAGCTCTTCGCGCTCGCGATCGCCTCGGCAGTAGTCGCGCTGCTCGTGCTCCCCGGCTGCGTTACACACACGGCGCCGCCGATGGCGACGCTGATCGAGGGTCACGTCTCGGACGCCCGGACCGACGCCCCCATCGCGAGCGTGCGGATCTTCGCTTTGCCGGCCGGTGAGGGGACGACCTCAATCCCGATCGGCACTCCCGAGGTGACATCGGACAGCAATGGCATGTTCCGGATCGATGAGGCGCCCGTGGGCAGCGTCGACCTGTTCATCCGTCCGGCCTCCGGCGTCGCCTACAGCCAGTCCACGGTGCGCCTGACGACTCTCGCGACTGTGGAAGCGGAAGTGACGATCAGGCTCGTGCCTGTGGGCGTGTCGGTGGCCGCGATCGACATCCAGCCGCGCTCGCTCACCATCGGCTCCGACCAGACCAGGGACTTTGTGGCGCACGTCCACACGAACGACGGACTGGACTACCAGCCCACCTGGACCGTCGAGGGTGGGGTCGGCACCATCGACGATACAGGGCACCTGAAGGCCGGCGCCACCGGTCATGGGTTCGTGCGAGCCACGCTGGGCGACCAAGCCGGCACCTCGGCGATCTCGGTCACCGAGTGCGTCATCGCCGACGAGCCGGACTACATTCCCACCGGCAGCCAGCCGCAAGTGTTCACAGTCAATGAGGATGGAGTCTGTGAGGTGCTCGTCGGCTACAGCCAGGTCTCGATGCGGGCGAACGCGTGGAGCGCGGTCGCCGATGTCCAGGGCTTCGTGCTCCGGGACCTGCCAATCGCCGACGCGTCGCTCGCCGTCGTCACCCCGGACAAGCTGGACGCACTGCGCAACGACCCGAGGGTGGAGTACGTCGAGCCCAACATCGAGGTGTCGATCCGTCAGGCCCAAGGGGATCAAGTCGTCCCCACCAACATCCGCGACGTGAAGGCGAACGCGGTCTGGGGTGTCGACCTCTCGGCGACGGCCATTCTGCCCGGGCGGCCGACCGGCGCCGGAGTCAAGGTCGGGGTCGTCGACACCGGCATCGACTTCACGCATCCCGATCTCGTGGTCGCCGGAGGGACCAACATCATCAACCCGCGCACGCAGCCCGAGGACGACAACGGTCACGGGACCTTCGCAAGCGGCATTATCGGTGCCAGGGACAACGCGATCGGCATCATCGGCGTGGCCCCGGAATGCGAGCTCTACGCGGTCAAGGTCCTCAACGATAGAGGCACCGGCACGATAGCGGACGTCGTCTCAGGGATCGACTGGTGCGCGGAGAACGGCATTCGCATCATCAACCTCAGCCTGGGCATTACGGACAACGTAGAGACCGTCAAACGCGCGTGTGACAACGCGTGGTCCGGTGGCGCCGGTGCGATCCTGACAGCCGCCGCGGGCAACAACGAGCCGGTCGTCTACCCCGGGAACTACGGCAGCGTCATCTCGGTCGGCGCGACGAACGGCACGACGCAGATCGCTCCGTTCTCGAGCCAGGGACCCCCGCTGGAGTTGTGCGCGCCCGGCGTGGACGTCTTCTCATGCGGGCTCCACGCCACGTACGTACGCAACAGCGGCACCAGCTTCTCCGCTCCGCATGTGGCCGGGGCCGCGGCTCTGCTGTTCTCGACCGGGCGCTACTCCGACGCCGCCCACGTCAGGCAGCACCTCCGGAACACCGCAGTCGACATGGGCGACCCGGGGCGGGACGAGACCTACGGCTACGGCCTGATCGACGTGCAGCACGGCTATGAGTCGCTCGGCTGCGCGGACGTGCTCGTCCAGTAGCGAGTGGGAGCTATCGGGGACCTACCGCGCGACCTTCTTCTTCGCCGCCAGGAGGCGGCTGAAGGTGTCGCCCCCTGCGGCCGGTTCTTCGGTAGCGGCTGGAGGCGGAGGCGGGGCCTTGGGATCGGGGAGCTGCCGGCCCTTCCTCGACAGCGCGACCTCTAGCTGGCCGCGCAGTGTCACTCGCTCCTGATCGGTGATCTCGCGCGGCGCTGAGACGGCCGTCGTCACAGGCGCCCGAGTCTCAGCGGGCTGGGCCGGTCCCCGGCCCCATCGGGCCGGCCAGCGTTCGGTGCGTTTGCGGACGAGCAGCCGGCCCAGGGTGGGGTCCACCTCGACCTCCGGCTGCCCCTCGCGGCGGATCCGGGCGCGGAATTCCACGAGCTTCTCCCGAGCGGCTTCCAGTTGCCTGCGGTCGAACGCGAGTCGGCGGATCGCGACATCCGCCACAAACGCCAGCACCGAGAAGAGGGTCAGCGCCGGCCACACGGGCACCGGGGTACGCGCGACTCGGCGCTCTTTGCCGTAGACGTCCGACACCTGCTTGAAGTCCAGCCGCCGGCCGGCCGTGATGTCGGCGATCCTGCTCAGGGCGAAGTCGTCCGGGTCGAGTTTGCGGTACTCCTCGGGGTACGGGATCACCGCTCCGGTGTTCTGACTCGACTTCGTCCCGTCCGGCAGCGTGTACGAGAGGTTCACCATGTAAGTGCCAACGGCCTTGGCGTCGAATCGCTGTTGGTAGCGACCCGGCGCGATCTGCTCCAGCTTGAGATCGTGACCCTCGTTGTCGGGCGTGAGCAACCTGGCCCGGATGTCCAGGTAGTTGAGGAACTCGTCCGAGTCGCCCAGTGCCTCGGCGGTGATGGTGCCCTCGCCTCGCTCGATGTTGACGGTAGACTCTAGGTTGCCTCGGTCGGCGGCGCGAAGCATCGACCTCACGACCTGCTGCCAGAACTTGGGCGCCCCCGACCAGCCGACCCACTCAGCCCCCCACCGGCTCTTGGCGTCCGATGCGAACGCCACCGAGGAACCCACCCCGAACTGCCACGAGGCCAGAAGCGGGTCGTCCTTGTGGGTCCGCATGGAAACCTGGGCTGTCTCCTTCTCCGTGGTGCCGACGTAGCCGAGGAGCGGCGGGCACGTCGACCAGTCTATTCCTCGAAGGGCCTGCGCCGACGAGTCGACCACCGGGTAGAACGGCTCCTCGATAACCGGCGAGCGAGCGACGATCATCGTCTCTCGAGTGTAGATCCGCGGCACGTCTTCCATCTTCTGCGCCACGTACAGCCTGCCGCCACCGGCCTCCGCTACGCGTTGGAGCTCCGGTGTGAACTGAGCCTGGCCGAGCGAGATCACCGTGGTGGTGATCTTCTGCTGCTCCAGCATGTCGCGGGCGAGCTTCTCGCATCCCTCCAGCTGCTCGGCGTCGGCGCCGTCAGCCGCGAGGATCATGTGCCTTATCTGGCCGCTGCACTGCTCGCTCCGCAGTACGTCGTAACCCTTCACGAGGGCGGTCCTGCAGAAGATGCCGCCGCCGCCCGGTCTCATCGTGCGTATCTGCCGCTTGAGCCGTTCGACGTCCTCGACATTCGAGAGCGGAAGCACTTCGGCGGCCATGGTGTCCACACTGAGCACGCAGAGCTGGTCGCGCGGCGTGAGGAGCTCGGCAGCCAGGCAGGCAGCCTCGTTCGCGATCTCAATCTTCTGCTTTCCCCCCTCCATCATGGCCATCGACCCGCTGGTGTCGACGGCGATGACGAGGCTGGTGGCCGGGAAGTGCTTCTTGTGGCTAATGTCCATGCTGACCGGGAGGGTCTCCTCTATCGGGGTCTTGAAGTACCCTCCCATCCCGAAGCTGTTCTCGCCGCCCAGCATCATGAAACCGGTCCCCAGGTCGCGGCAGGCGGCCCGGATCAGCTCCATCTGCTGCTTACGCATCGCGGTCGCGGGGATGTCCGAGAAGATGACGCCGTCGTAGGCGGCGATGTCCGACAGGTCGGTCGGAATCCCGGCCGGCCCCGCCGTCTCAACGTTCATGTGACCTTCGGTGAGGTCGCTCGGGAGGTACTTGTCGTTCGCAAGGTCTCCAGAGCAGAACAGCACCCTTGGCGCCCCTTCGACATGGGTGAACCCCATCGCGGTGTTGTTCTCAACGAGCGTGTCGTCGTCGGTAACGAGCACAACCCGGTACGTCCAGAACCCGGCCTCTTCGAGCGACTGCCGCAGGCGGAACACGCTCTTGCCCCGGACCCACTTCACGTCCCGCTCGCCGTACAGCTGCTTGTCGCGGTAGACCATGAACTTGCCCTGGCCGCCCGCGATGGCGTTGACGACGACTTTGAGGTCGAACGGCTCGCCGATCTTCACGCGCGGGGGCATCACGACCTGATCGACCGCCACCTCGTTCTCGTACGGAGTGTGTAGGCGCACGATGTCGATCGGCACTTCGTTGGCGGCGGAGACCCGCGCTTCCTCGACAGCCCGGCCGAGGGTCTCATTCCCGTCCGAGAGGAGCACCATGCGCTTGGCCGATCCTTCGGGGAAGCTCGCCAGCGCCAGCCGGAC